>OMAG01000734.1_pt1 | contig 12125 bp, 9 predicted proteins | sample 1673781 | NCBI WGS metagenome assembly OMAG01 (sample SAMEA103958127, study PRJEB25191) | human gut metagenome | biome: human-associated habitat [ENVO:00009003]; feature: intestine environment [ENVO:2100002]; material: feces | place: Germany | collected 2013/2015 | reverse complement strand
CCCATTTTAGTACAGATATCTTAGGATAGTAGCGTTCTTTTTTGATAGTCGGTGACAGTGCAGTTGCACTGATGCACTAACGAAATTATTAACAACTTGGGTGTACGGAAGCTGTTTTCAGCGATGTTTCCAGTATATTTATTGTTTTGATATTTTTGCAATATATTGCATTGCAATTTAAATGAAATTTGGCAAACCGAGAAATTGTGTCACAGCCACATATCATTTTTATATATTCAGAAGATACGAAAGTGTATCTCCTATTTCACCGAGGGCATTTTCGGTCGTCATTCCGACAAGAACATCTGTCGCACCTTTTTCAACACAGAAGCTCGCTACATTGAAATTACAATAGCGTACATCTATAACATATATCTCGCTGAATGATGAGGTGAGGCAAGGTATCATAGCACTGGGATAGTCATCCTTGAGCACAACCAGCACTCTGTCGTTATCTGCATCTGTAGTGATATGCTTTATATAGCTGTCAGCCACCATAAACAGGCTGTAGAACGCAGTTGTATTGTAGTCGGACCTCGGCATCAGAGGATACTCAAACTGAAATTCATAGTCCTCGTTATAGTACTCGGTAGTATACTCGTTTTTCGGAACATAGTAGGTGAATGTTTCCCCTTCGTACATAAGTCCTTCATACTGAGTTGCCGCATAGACCGAGCCAAGGCAGTCCTCTTCATACTTGTCATAGTCGGACAGCTTTGCAAAGCTTACGCCTGCCGCCTTTGCAAAGCTCTGAGCCGCATAGTACGCTCCGAGCTGCTGCCAGTGGCAGTCGCGCAGGAAATACAGGTTTTCTTTACGATGCGGAAGGAGCGCTTTCATAGTATCTATGACCTTGATGTCCTTGCTAAGCATATTTGAGATATATTCAGAGTCGCTAAGCTCGGTATACTTTGACTTTTCAAGCTCGGCGGGGGTTATAAATGTATTCTGGGTAAGCGCCAGCATACTGTATACATTGGTATCCGGGAGCAGTTTTTTCAGTGTATTGAGGGTATGCGCATAGTCCTCTGCATTGTCACGGTTTCCGTTATAGAGCTGTGCGCCGTATATTGTGTCGCCGCTCTGATATACAAGCTGTGAGCCCTCTTCATAAAGCACCTGTGCATCCCGGTCAGAGGGCGCTATATATACGTTTTCGGGCTTTGAAGCATTACTGCTGTTATCCGACTTTGAGCTTGTTTCGGATTTGGAACTCGTTTCGGCTTTTGAGCTGTCATTTGACGATGTTTCGGTTTTGCTCTCAGGTGCTGAGTTGCTGCTCTCGGGAGCATTGCTTGAGGTATCGGACGGCGCAGGTGTAACTATAGCTATGGGCTTGGTTGACGCAGTTGTGACCTCGGTCTGTGACGCTCCGCTGTTCACCTGCGAAACAGTGCCCTTTATCTCTGCACCGTCTACAGTAAAGCCGAACAGTGAGCGAAATCCTGCACCGATCGCCTTGAATGTATCTCTGAACGGTACGGTGTCGTTAAAGAAATAGCTGATATCGTTTGTGTAGTCACCGCTCAGATATGCGTCCCATGTGAATTTCGGGAATGTGGCAAGGTTACGCTTTTCAGATTCGGATACAGTCGGACGCGGAAGCACCAGAAGCCCGACGGCAACAACCGCAAAGAATGCTGTGCATACGCCGATATTTATCTTTACGCCAAGCTTTTTCTTGCGCTCGTCTGCGCTCATAAGCTTGTTATCCTGCTGTGATTTTTCCTCTCTGTCCTGTTTTTCCGGTTTTACTTTTATCTGCTTTTCTTTTTTCGCGGAATGAGTATCTTCGCTCTTTGCAGGTTTTACCGCTTTATCACGCTTGTTCTTTTTCGGTTCGCTTGTTTTCTGAGCTTCCATCTTGCGGCGGTATATTTCGTTAAGCTCTTCAAGCTCCTTGTCATCTATATGATCTGCCAATTTACTCACTCCTTTCTCAGAACTGCCAATAGATAAACGGGTTGTTTGTGGCATTTACAAGCAGTATACTGCTCAGTGCGAACACTGCCACATTAAGCACCGTCTGACCTACGGAGGTCGCAAGATAATAATTCATACTCTCGAGCTTCTTCTTAAGTGCGGGAACAACAGGCATACACAGCACTACGCTTACAATAAAAAGCCACGCATTTGCTGTCATATTCTGTGTAGATATCTTATCTACAAATGAGTTGCCGTTAAGTCCGACAAGGTTTCCGAGGAATGTGCCGAGCTTGCCTAAATCTGTAAAGTAGAATATACCGAAGCCCACCACGACTACTATCGTATTATATATGTGCGCAAGCGCCTTTGGCATCTTTCTCATATTCTTGTTGCCTATTGTGCGCTCTATCAGAATGAACAGTCCGAAGTAAAGGCCCCAGATTATATAGTTCCAGTTTGCGCCGTGCCAGAAGCCTGTGCAGAACCATACGAGGAAGAGGTTAAGATACTTTCTTCTCTTGCCGAATATCGGAACGTACAGCAGATAGTCGCGGAAGAATGTACCGAGCGAGATGTGCCACCTCTGCCAGAATTCGGTGATATTCTTGCTTACAAAAGGATAGCGGAAGTTCTCGTCAAAGTGGAAGCCGAATATGCGGCCAAGACCTATCGCTATATCCGAATAACCCGAGAAGTCAAAGTAGACCTGCATAGCATAAACTATTACGGTGTACCATGTTCCGACTACGGATAACGATGCAAGGTCGCCGTTCTTGAAGAACGTATCAACTATAGTACTGAGGTTATTGGCAAGGATCACCTTCTTGCCAAGACCCATACATATTCTTGTGATACCCTCGCTGATATCCTCTTTGGTTATCACTCTGTTATCTATCTCATCTTCAATTACAGCATAACGGACGATAGGACCTGCAACGAGCTGAGGGAACATTGAGATGTACATAAGCAGCTTGTACCAGCTTTTCTGAACCTTTATCTTGCCCCAGTAGCAGTCAAGGATATAGGAGATTATCTGGAATGTGAAGAAGCTTATGCCTATCGGCATTTCTATATGCGGCACGGGTAGGTCGACCGGGCTTATCGCATTGAAATTTTCAACAAAGAAGCCTGTATATTTGAAGAACATCAGAAGTCCTATATCAAATATAAGAGCACCGGCAGTTACCGCGGTAGCTTTTTTTGTATCACGGAACTTATCTATCAGCAGTCCCGCAACATAGTTTACCGTAACGCTTCCGACAAGCAGGAACACCCAGACCGGCTCACCCCATGCATAGAATATCATAGAGAATACGATAAGCACCCAGTTGCGGTATACTGTCTTACGGCAGATAAAATATGCTATAAAGCACAGTGCCATAAAGAAATACAGAAAAAATAAATCGGCGAATATCAACTGTATCGTCCTTTCTTTTGAAGCTTGTTTTAATATCTTTTATGTGTTGTCTGCCCGTTTTGTGAGCAAACCCATTCAGTATATAATTATACTATATCAAACGCGGTATGTCAATTTCAATCAACCCCGACTTTATCCGAAAAATTGCTGTTTCGGACGCTGTTTATTGTGACAAATAACCACTCGGCGGCGGAGCAGAAAAATTGCCCCCGAAAATCGGGGGCAACCGTTAAATTCAATTATTCGTTTGTTTCATTGATATCGCTGTTATCGTTATCTCCGATAACCTGAGCGGCATCTTCCGAAACGGGAGCAACATCGTTTGTGCTCTGGACAGGTGCGCCTGAATTATCTTCAAGCGGTTCTCCGTTCATCAGCTTGATGAAGTCGTCGCCGTCGATCTTCTCATGCTCCATAAGGTAATGAGCGACCTTGTCGAGCTGATCTCTGTGACTTAACAGTATCTGCTTTGCATTTTCATAGCTTGTGTCTATAAGCTCGCGGATCTCGCCGTCAATTTCTGCGGCAACATTTTCCGAGTAGTTTCTGCCCTGAGAATAATCTCTGCCGAGGAACACCTCGGAGTTATCGTGTCCGTATACGATAGGACCCAGCTTTTCGGAGAAGCCGTATCTTGTTATCATACTTCTTGCAAGGTCTGTGGCACGTTCAATATCGTTGCTGGCACCCGTTGATATCTCATCGAGCACGATCTTTTCGGCAACACGTCCGCCGAGCAGAACAATGATCTCTTCTTCCATCTGCGTCTTGCTTCTGAAGCTCCTGTCATGCTCGGGAAGCGACATTGTATAGCCGCCTGCCATACCTCTCGGTATGATCGAAACCTGGTGTACGGGGTCTTGTGTCTTGCAGTGGAATGTGCAGACTGCGTGACCTGCCTCGTGGAATGCCGTAAGACGCTTTTCGTCTTCGCTGACTACCTTTGACTTCTTCTCAGGTCCTGCAACTACCTTGATAGTAGCCTCTTCTATATCAGGCTGTGTTATAGCCTTTCTGTTGTTTCTTGCCGCAAGCAGAGCCGCCTCGTTTACAAGGTTCGCAAGGTCTGCACCGGTAAAGCCGGCTGTACCCTTTGCGATAGTGGCAAGGCTTATATCGGGAGCGAGCTTCTTATTCTTTGTATGAACGCGCAGAATAGCCTCTCTGCCCTTGATATCTGGATATCCTACAGTGATCTGTCGGTCGAAACGACCGGGACGGAGCAGTGCGGGATCAAGTATATCACGTCTGTTTGTAGCCGCAATAACGATAACTCCCTGATTGTCTGAGAAGCCGTCCATCTCAACGAGCAGCTGGTTCAGCGTCTGTTCACGCTCATCGTGACCGCCGCCAAGACCTGTACCTCTCTGACGACCTACCGCATCTATCTCATCTATGAATATTATTGACGGTGTATGCTTCTTTGCCTGATCGAACAGATCTCTTACACGGCTTGCGCCGACACCGACGAACATCTCAACGAAATCCGAACCGCTTATTGAGAAGAACGGAACGTTTGCTTCTCCCGCAACAGCCTTTGCAAGTAAGGTCTTACCTGTACCGGGAGGGCCGAGCAGAAGTACGCCGCGCGGTATTTTAGCGCCGAGCTCCTGATACTTTCTGGGGTTTCTCATAAAGTCGACGATCTCGCTCATTTCTTCCTTTTCTTCCTCTGCACCTGCAACATCGGCAAAGGTTATCTTAGGACCGCCCGCCGGCTGTGTTCTTGCGTTCGCCTTGGAGAACTGCGACATTTTTCCGCCGCCGCCTGCCTGACGCATTATCACAAACGTAAAGCCTATCATCAGCGCTACCATAAGCAGATACGGCAGGAAGCTGAGCAGGAACGAATTGTCCGAAACGGGATAGAAGTCCTCAACGAGCGGACTGTCGGGATTTTTCTCGTTATATGCCTTTCTGTAACCCTCGGTATCCTGTAAGAACAGGCTTACGTTCGGCACAGAATACTTATATTTCTTTGTGCTGTCGCTCTTTAATGTGTACTGTAATTCACCTGAGCCTAGATCAAGCGTATAGCCTGAAACATTGTAGTTATCAAATTCGCTTATCACCTGTGAATATCTTGTTCGTTCACCCGGTGTCGCGCTCATCTGAAGCATTGTGACCATGCCTATGACAAGCAGAACGATAACTGCAAGGTAAATGAAAACGCCTTTGAATTTGTTGTTCTGATTCATCAGTTTCCCTTTCTGTCGGTCGTGTCTGCATATTGCACCCGACCGTCTTTACGGTTATATTTTTACAGCTTCGACGCTGTTTTTTCAGCGTGCCCCGACCTTAAGCTCACCTATGTACGGGAGATTTCTGTACAGCTGGGCATAATCAAGTCCGTATCCGACTACAAATACATTATCTACGTCAAAGCCGATATAGTCTGCCTTTATAACTTCTGATTTTCTTACTTTCTTATTGAGCAATGTGCATACCTTTATTGATGCGGGCTCTCTTTCAAGGAACAGATCCTTTACAAACTTAAGCGTCTTACCGCTGTCAAGAATATCCTCAACGAGTATGACGTGCTTACCCTTGATATCGGCGGTAATATCCTTTGTAAGCCTGAGCTCACCCGATGTCGTACCGTTTCCGTATGACTGCACGGTCACAAAGTCAAGTCTTGTGTAAAGGTCTATGCTTTTCATCACATCAGACAGGAACATAAATGAGCCTTTGAGTATACCTATTATCGTTACCTCTTCGCCCTTATAGTCCTCGGTTATCTGTTTTCCTATCTCTTCTGCTCTTTTCATAAGCTGTTCGCTTGTGAAAAGCACTCTTTCGATATCATTGTGTATGTTGTTTTCCACGTTTTATTTCTCCGTTTTTCTTTATCGTAAATAATACATCGCTTATATTAAATAAATGTTAAGCGCTTGCAACAAAATCAGTAATACTGCAATTATAGCACGAATGCTACCGAAAAGCAACGGCGATAATCACTTTTAAGCTGTTTATCACACTAATTTCGTCTGAATTTCTCACAGTCAGTCAGCACAAACAGCTTTTTTTTGCGTATCATAACAAATTTAAACTGGCACGGATTTATTTTTCCCTGTCTTGCCCTTATGATCCCGACACAGCTTTCTACCGCTCTCATATTCAGCGGTATATCGTTATTTCTGAAAAGCATTGTGACGATACGCCGCAGTATGCATTCCTCGGCGGTATAAAGCACATTGACATCATACTTATCGTCTTGAGTATGTGCCTTTTCCATAAGCTGAGCCGCGATCTTGTCAAGGTATTTGTCGTCATCGGATACCGACTGCGACAGCCTGCTTATTGCGCCGAAAAGCGCCGGATTTATTTCTCTGAGAAGCGGCACGACCTTATGCCTTATCTTGTTTCGGGTATAATCGTCCGACAAATTTGTGCTGTCGGTGACGTAATCAAGTGAATTTTCCGTGCAGTACCGCTCAATATCCCCGCGGGTGTTGTATAGCAGCGGGCGGATTATATTGTCGCGCTTTACGGGTATTCCGCATATACCCGACAGTGCCGTGCCGCGAACCATATTTATAAGTATGGTTTCGCAGTTATCGGACGCTGTGTGCGCGGTAGCTATAAGCTTGCCGCGGCTTATGCTGTCGAAAAATTCGTATCTGAGCCGTCTTGCGCATTCTTCAAGGCTGTCGTGCTTTTGCCTGAGATCGGTTACCTTTATACTTGCTACATACAGCGGAATATCAAGAAATCTGCACATTCTGCGGACAAATCTCTCATCTCCGTCGCTCTCCTCGCCGCGCAGGTTATGGTTTACATGACAGGCGGCAAGCGAAAATCCGAGCTCGTTTTTAAGCGAATACAGCACATACAGCAAGGCGACGCTGTCTGCGCCGCCGCTTACCGCCGCAATTACAGTATCGCCCTTATTTATCATCGAATACCGCTCTATCGTATTTTTAACGGAATTTTTTAAATCACTGCTCGGCATGGACATACTCCACATCTGTAAATCTCGTGTACTGACCGTCCCATATCATATTGATATCGTTGGTTTCGCCGTGACGGTTCTTTGCGACTATACACTTGCAGGCTCTCTGATCCTCAGCTTCTTTGTTATAGTAACTGTCACGGTACAGGAAAAGGACTATATCCGCATCCTGCTCGATAGAACCTGAATCACGCAGGTCTGACAGCATAGGTCGCTTATCATCCTTTTTTTCGGCGGAACGCGCAAGCTGTGACAGTACGATTATAGGAACATTAAGCTCCTTTGCCATTATCTTGAGGTTTCGCGTCATTTCGGAGATCTCATTTACACGGTTAAGATCTCTTCTTCCCGATGAAATAAGCTGGAGATAGTCTATTACTATCAATCCGAGGTTCTCGACACGGCGGAGCTTTGCCTTCATCTCGTTTACCGTGATCGCCGAGCTGTCGTCTATATAGATATTCATATTTGACAGCACGAATGCCGCATCGGCAAGGTTTCTCCACTGTGCGGGGTCAAAGCGACCCGTTGACATAAGCTCGCTCGAAATTCTGCCCTCGGAGGACAGCATACGCTTTACAAGCTGTTCCTTAGACATTTCAAGGTTAAATACACACACTGCCTTTTCGGGGTGATACTTGGCTACGTTTGTCGCCATATTCATGGCAAATGACGTTTTACCCATACCGGGACGCGCCGCTACGATCAGCAGATCCGAATTATTAAGTCCGTGTATGTACTTGTCAAGTGACGGGAAACCTGATTTCAGTCCCTGTATGCCCTGTCTGTCCGGATTTGCACAAAGCTCGGACAGCTCATTAAGTATGCCGACAACGATGCCGTTCAGCTTTGTAAGACCTCTGACCTGATTTTCGTTGCGAACCTCATATATTTTCTTTTCCGCCAGCTCAAGCAGAGTAGATGTTTCTGCATTACCGTCGTTTGCGTTTTCAAGGATATCACCGGCTATGCTTATAAGAAGCCGCCTTGTGTACTTATCCTCGACTATCTCGATATATCTGTCTATGCTTGAAATGCTCGGGACGGTTTCCATAAGCTTTACAAGATATGTACGTCCCTCTTCCTGCGACTCGAAAACGTTCTGCTTCATACAGTTTTCAAGCACTGTAACAACATCTATACTGTCGCTTGCGGCAAACATCTGCGTCATAACGGTGTAAATGTCGCTGTGCATTTTGACATAGAAATGCTCGGGGTGCAGCTTTGCCGATGCCTTGGGCATATTGGCGCTGCCGTCAAGCAGTATAGCACCGAGTACAGACTGCTCCGCATCAAGGCTGTATGGGAGATTTACCCCCGTAAGCTCCATATCAGCCATTATTCTTCCTCAACCTTTACGCTGAACTGTGCAACAATACCTGTAAACAGTCTTGCTTCTGCAGTGAATGTGCCGAATGACTTGATATCGCTCTTTGTTACTATCTTTCTCTTGTCAACGTCAAAGCCGAAATCACGCTTTATCAGTGCGCTTATATCCTTGCCGGTAACAGAACCGAACAGCTTTCCGCCCTGTCCTGCTTTTGCCTTGATTGTAAGCACCTTGCCGTCGATAGTATTCTTTATCTTCTTTGCGTTAGCCGCTTCAACATCAAGCTTGTGCTGTGCAGACGCCTTCTGACCCTCAAGGTGGTTAAGGTTCTCGTTGGTAGCTTCTACCGCAAGTCCCTTCTTGATAAGGCAGTTTCTTGCGTATGCGTCCTTGACTTCCTTGACTTCGCCCTTCTTGCCCGAGCCTGCTACGTCTTGTGTGAAAATTACCTTCATTTTATATCGTCCTTTCTTTTAACTGCGCTGTGCAGTCTTGTTATCATTTGAATTTACCTTTATTAGACTTAAATAGTAATCGTCTATTGATTTTTTGAGTACCTCGAGCGCTTCGCCCAGTGTTTCGTCCTTAAGCTGTGCGCCTGCCATAGTCTGATGACCGCCGCCGCCCAGAGCCTCCATAATGAGCTGAACATTTAAATTGCCCATACTTCTTGCGCTTATCGATATCTCGTTGCTCATCGTCTTGTACAGTACGAATGATGCGTCGACATTCTTGATAGTGAGCAATTCGTCCGCCGCCTGCGGAGCAACGATCCTCAGGTCGTCCGCATAGAAGTCGCAGGGTGCTATCGCGCACTTGCGATAGATCTCCGCTTCCGCTACTATCTGGGTCTTTCGCTTATAGCTGTCTATGGAGCTTGAGAACATCTTTTTGACAGTTATCGTATCTGCACCCATCTTGCGCAGTACAGCCGCCGCCTCAAAGGTTCTGACACCCGTTTTCATAACGAAATTCTTGGTGTCAAGCATAATTCCGGCAAGAAGGCACTCTGCCTGTACCGCTCTGAGCTTGCCGGCTTCACCGAAGTACTGTATAAGCTCGGTCACCATTTCCGATGCAGAGGACGCATACGGCTCGTGGTGGAATATTACGGCATTGTCTATGTAGTTTACCATCTTCCTGTGGTGGTCGATGACAACTACCTTCTTTGCCTTTTCGTAAAGCTCCTTGCTTTCGATTATCAGCGGGTTATGAGTGTCGCATATTATAAGCAAGGTGTTATCTGTTGTTTCTCCGACCGCATCGGAAGGCTCCATAAACAACGGTTCTTCTCCGTCAACGTGCGGAAATCTGTCTATCAGCACCTTTGCAAGTGAAGTGTTGTAGTCGCATACCGCCCATGCACTCTTGCCGAGGTTTCTTATAGCGCAGGTAAGACCTACCGATGAGCCCACGCTGTCAAGGTCGCTGTACTTGTGACCCATTATGAATATCTTATCCGCATTGTCAACAAGCTCCAGCAGTGAGTTTGCGATAATTCGCGTCTTTACCTTGGTATGGCGCTCAACGCCCTTTGATACTCCGCCGTAGAACTCGAAGCCGTTGTACGTCTTTACCGCCGCCTGATCCCCGCCTCGTCCGAGCGCCATTTCAAGTGCCTGACGTGCGAACTGCTCGCTTTCCTTGAGCGTTTTGCCTGTTCTGCCGATACCTATCGACATTGTGACGTTCAGCCTGTCGTTTACGAATATCTCTCTTGCCTTGTCGAGGATCTCTACCTTGTTTTCAAGTATCTTCCGGAGATGTCGTTCCTCAATTATCGCGATAAATCTGTCAGAAGCGTTCTTTCTCAGTACTCCGGTGGTCTGCCCCGCAAAGTCCTCAAGAAGCTTGTCTATCTGTACGGAAACGTGCGCCTTTTCACTTTCAAGGCAACCGCTGATAAGCTCCTCATAGCCGTCTACCATAAACAGTATTACAACAGGCTGTGACAGCTTTTTCTCCGTTTCAAGGGCTGTGATGTCGGTGATATTCTTGAAAAACAGCAAGGTAAGCTCCTTTGCCTCTTCTTCATCGGGCACTCTTGCGAACACCTTGTAGACACTGTCCTTATATGTTATTGTAATGCCGTCGTCGGTAAAAAAATCCGTTGCCGGTATATCGGTGATATCAGACAGCTCCATACCGTATTCACAGCACTCGGGAAATTCCTCGGTGAATTTTCCGTTTGTCCATACTATTCTTCCTGCACTGTCTATAATTACTGCCGACATCGGGAAGCTGTGCACCGACATATGCATCTTGGCTTCAAGCTCATCGTCAATTCGCGCATAGTACTGGAACGTCTTTCTCGTTACCTGTATGAGCTTAACTATGGCAAAGCCGCCGATAAGAACCACAAAAGGCGCAGACAGCCAGAATATGTTTATATCCCTGGTGTATATATAGCCCTGCATTATCACCAGTGCGATAACCAGTGCCGAAACAGATATGACAAGTCCGCCGTCACGATAAAAATTCTTCACTTTCTGCGCCTCCTTTGATTTTACTGTTTTATACTTCCATTATTATAGGCAGTATCATGGGGTTTCGCTTTGTTTTCTGGAATATGAAGTTGCCCAGCTCATCTCTTACACTTGACTTTATATTGCCCCACTCACGGATATTTCTGTCCGCACAGGTCCGGAGCGTCTTCTTTACAAGCTGTTTAGCCTCGTCCATAAGCGCTTCGGATTCTCTTACATATACAAAACCTCTGGATACAATATCCGGACCGGCTACCAGCTCACCACTGGCCCTATCCAGACTCATAACCACGATCATAATACCATCTTCTGCCAGGTGCTGTCTATCTCTGAGGACCACATTTCCTACATCACCGACACCCAGTCCGTCTACCAGGATCGCTCCGGTCTGTACACGGTCTACAACCTGTGCTTTTTCTTCATCTAACTCTATTACATCTTTTAAAAACAAATATAAAATATCAGCAGAATGGAGATAGAACACTTATGACAAAACAGGAACTGGCTCTCGAGGTCATTGAACGGTTAAAAAAGGAATATCCTGATGCAGACTGCACTCTGGATTATGATAATGCATGGAAATTACTGGTAAGTGTGCGTCTGGCTGCACAGTGTACAGATGCAAGAGTAAATGTAGTTGTACAGGATCTGTATGCAAAGTTCCCTACTGTAGAAGCTCTTGCAAATGCAGATGTTGCAGATATCGAAGCAATCGTTCGTCCATGTGGTCTGGGTAAGAGTAAAGCAAGAGATATCAGTGCCTGCATGAAAATCCTCCACGAACAGTATCATGACAATGTTCCCGGGGATTTTGATGCTCTGCTGAAGCTTCCCGGAGTTGGAAGAAAGAGTGCCAATCTGATTATGGGAGATGTATTCGGCAAACCGGCGATCGTGACAGATACCCATTGCATCCGTCTCTCCAACCGCATCGGTCTGGTCGATAATATGAAAGAACCTAAGAAAGTAGAAATGGCTTTATGGAAAATCATTCCGCCCGAAGAAGGCAATGAT
>OMAG01000733.1_pt1 | contig 12126 bp, 9 predicted proteins | sample 1673781 | NCBI WGS metagenome assembly OMAG01 (sample SAMEA103958127, study PRJEB25191) | human gut metagenome | biome: human-associated habitat [ENVO:00009003]; feature: intestine environment [ENVO:2100002]; material: feces | place: Germany | collected 2013/2015 | reverse complement strand
TTGGTACTGTAGCCTCTGTTGGTACTGTAGCCTCTGTTGGTACTGTAGCCTCTGTTGGTACTGTAGCCTCTGTTGGTACTGTAGCCTCTGTAGGAGCTGTCGGATCTGTTACGATTATTGCATTTGCACAAAGTGTCTCTGTGTTAAATGTAAACTTAACTGCAACTGCATCATTTGGAATATATAGGTGTGCGTTGCTGTCAAGACCTACTGCAGGGCCTGTTGTGTTGAATGAGAAGTCCCAAGCATGGTCAGCTAGAACCTTGTAGCTAACATCAGAATCTTTCTGCTCCTCTGTTACAGGAACTGTAAGCTCATATAGACCTGTTTCTGCATTTAGAACCATGTCATACTTGTCAGTTGTAGGATCCCATGCTGGATCAAACAAAGCGTCTGAACCTGTTACTGAATAAGCGTGGTCAGCCTTTGGATCAAATGTAGGAGCCTCTGTAGCCTCTGTAGGTACTGTAGCATCTGTAGCCTCTGTAGCCTCTGTAGGTACTGTAGCATCTGTTGGCTGCTCGCCCTTTACTGCTGTGCAGCTAGTGCACTCAGTTACAGGGTCGAAAGTAAAGATAAGAGCTGTTACGCCCACTTCAATGTAGAAGTGTGCATTAGTGTCAAGACCTACTGCAGGACCTCTGTCGTTGTAAGATACATCCCATGCACCGTCCTCAACAACCTTGTAGTCTAGGTCAGAGTCAGTCTGCTCTTCTGTTATAGAAACTGTAACTCTGTAGATACCGTCTTCGCCCTTAGTCATCTGATACTTAGCTGCGTCCGGTGTCCATGCCGGATCAAATGCAGCGTCAGAACCAACTGCGAAGTAAGTGTGGCCTGTGTCGTCAACAGCTAATGTTGAGAAGCCGCCAACAACACACATAGCAACTACTAACATAACTGATAGCAGTACGCTTGCGAATTTCTTCATTGGATTTTCCTCCCTAAAAAATAATATTATTTTTCCGAAAGCATCCTTTCGGTATTTGTATTATACACTATTTTTATTTTAAATGTCAACACACGGGTTAATATTTGGTAACAAATTGTTAAAATTTGTTACACATAAACAAAAACAATATAATATTTTATTAGCAAATACCATTATTCTTTGCGTGAAACAATAAAAACTTTCTATTGTCACAAATTGTTTGTGCAATTTTACATCTTTATTCCCCTCTATTACAGAACGGCGTTATTGTTTTTTTGCTTGACCTTCACCCGGTGCACCGCCGTTTGGTGCACCGCCGTTTGGTGCACCGCCATGATTTACACCTGCTGTCTCGCCTGCAGCTGTAATTATATCATTTACTTCAATTTGCTGTGACATACCGCCGGCATTTAATGTAATTTAAAAATTTCAAATATTTCTCATTATTTTTTCAAGCCGCTTTTACAAAGCCGCCGCACAAGGCTATGGAAGCATATTTACCAGGTCAAATTTATTTAGCATACTAAGGCTGTAGCTTTCCTCTTGGTTCGTGCTGTCTGCCTTGTACTGCTGTTCCAGTGCCTTGGCACTGTCCTGCTGAAGCCACATTCTTATATAATTGTCAATTCCCTGTCTGTCTCTTTGCTTGCTGTGGTTGTTGTGCATATAGTCCGCAAGCTTTCTTAGGCAGGCTACAACATCTATTGCCGTATATTCAACAGAAAGCTGCTTAACCATATCTGCCGTAACCGTGTAGTTAGTGTTGTCTTTTAGAGGGATTGTCAGCACAGCCTCATCTTCCGAGGAGCTCTCCGCTTTTTCGTCCGCTTTACTTTCCTCTTCTTTACTTTCATTTATTTTACTTTTATTTTCTTTACTTTTGTTTGTGCTATTAATTTTGGATTTACCGCTGTTTATCTCTGAATTAATACAGTTAATATCCTGCTCACCCTCCGGCGGACTCACCATAATAAAATTTTTTGTTTCGTCACAGTCCAAAAGCCAAAGCTCGCCCTGTACCTTTACAGTCCTTTTTACAGCCCTTGCCTTGACCATCTCCTGATAGCGGCGTTGTATTCCCACCGACGACAGTACCTGCCGTTTTCTGAAAAGAGCGTCGTCGAACAGCGAACGCTTACAGCAAAACTGAATAATCTCCCTTGCCTTTTGGGGGCTTACTCCAAGGTCTGCCGAAGCAACATAAAGCAAATCCTCGTTACATTTTATATAGTAGCCGTTGTTATAAACAGCCGTAAGCAAATAGATATACAGCAGCACACCGTTTGCACCGTAATTCGCCATAAGTATGCGAATTTTCACCTCCTTAAATATATCTACATCAAAAGGGAAATAGCTTAGCCCCTTTTTTATCGGTCTTGCCATAAATAAATCCTCCTTTTAAAATAAAAAAACTGATTTTATCGTTGGGCCACAGTCAAGGGCGGCTCTATATGATAGCTAAAAGGGCGGATTTATTGCCTATATTTATGCAAGCTTGTACAATAAATAAATATTTTTTACGAAAAAACCCCGACTACCAAGGATTTCTCCTTGATAATCGGGGGAATTATACCTTATACTCAGCTGTAAACACAGCCGGTATTATTTTTAGTTTTAATTACTTTTCAAAGCGCTTGCGGTAAGCAACAACTGCTATGCCTGCTGCACCAAGAACTGATGCAAACAATGCAATTAATGATGTGCTGTCGCCTGTTGCAATTTTACCTGCGTCTTTACCTGTAGCCTCTTTGTTGTTTGATGTAGTTACATTTGCAACTGAATTGTTATTGTTAGAAGACTGTGTAGGTTTCTCGTCAGGTGTGGCAATTGGCTTTTCGTCAGGTGCGGCAATTGGCTTTTCGTCAGGTACGGCAATTGGCTTTTCGTCAGGTGTAGCAACATCTGTAGGTTTTTCGTCATCCCAAATAGGAGCGCCGTCTATAGCAGGAATTGTAAATGTATATTCAATAGGCTTTACATTTGTTACTCCGTCTGCCTTTGCGCTTATTTTAACCTTAACTGTTCTCTCTGCGCCTGATGGCAATGCGTTGAGTGTCCATGTGTCCTGCTTTTCGCCTGATGAAGCAAGCTTGTCGTACTTAACGGTGCTGTTTTCTTCATCGCCCAGCGTAACGCCGTTTGGCAGCTGTACAGTAACCTCAGCGTTAGTAAGGTTATTTTTGCTTGTATTCTTTAGATAAGCTGTAAGTGAAATAGGGTTGTAACCGTTGCCCTCTTCGTTTATCTCAAAGCTGCTTGCTGATCTTGTAGCGCCCAAAGTAAGGTCACCCTTTGTAACATCAAGCTCGCCCAAGCCGTAATAAGCAATGTAGTCTTTGCTCTGGCCCGGCTTTAGCTCTACAGGCTTCCAAATAGAGTTTACAACACTGTCGCCAATGTCTAATGAAGTATCGCAAACAGGCTCGTACGCACTCTCACTTGCCCAGTAGTTGTTAAACTGCACATAGTCCGGTCTGTCTGCACCTGTTGCAAAGTAGCCTGTTGAAACAACATTAGGCTTTTCCAAGCTGTCAAATGCCTGGTACATTGTAGGAATCTTGTCGCCGCTAAACTGCATTCTTGTTGTAACAGCACCTATACCTGCAATTCTGAAAGGAGCATAGTCGTTAGAATCAAGCATAGTGTCAAGCATAATTCTGCCGCCAACCTTGTGGCTCTTCTTTGAAGTATTTATAACACTGTACTTAACCTCTACAACGTTCTTTTTACCGTTTACCTTGTTAGGCATAAAGCTAAGTGTTCTTTCAATCTTAATGATGTCATTAAAAGCGTCAACATCTTTTATGCTGTCACCGCTGACAACCCCTTCACCGCCCCTGCAATAGAAATCATCTTCTTCACCGTCAACACTATAGCGCAGATTAGATGTAATATGGTAAAGCAAATAAGCTGTTTTTCCTGTTTTTGCATCTAATATGGTGTCAATAGTAAATTTACCTGAATAAGCTCTTCTGATTATCTCCAGATATTCATTCTTTATGCCATCATCAGTTTTTGTTGTTGCGGCAAAGGCAGAGGTCACCGCCATTGAACCTATCATACCCACAGCAAGGGCTGTTGATATTAATTTTGTAAATATTTTTTTCATCTTATGCATTTACCTCAATCATTGAAATTTGCTGTTATAACATTCCCACTAACTATATAACAGCTGTAATATTTTATCATATATGTAAAATTTATACAAGTATTATTTTATATAAATACTTAAATTTAAAAACTTGTTTTACAGTGCTAATACACAAAAGGCCTTTAGAGGGCTGATACTGTCCGCCCTCTAAAGACCTTATGTTGTCTAAACCGCCGCAAGAGCTTTTGCTTAGACGATTTTGTATTATTTACATAATATTTCTTAATATTTCTTACTTACCCGGCTTATAGCTGCCCTTTAGTGAAACACTGCGGTTAAACACAGGTGCACCCGGCTTTGAGTCCTTGTTGTCAAGGCAGAAATAGCCCAAACGCATAAACTGGAACGAAGCCGGCGGCAGCAGCTGTGCCACAGCCCTTTCTGTTTTGCAGTTTTTCAGCACCTTTAGTGAATCAGGGTTAATATAGTCCAAAAAGTTTTTATCACCTGTGTCAGGGTCAGGCACTGTAAACAGGTTATCATACAGTCTTACCTCTGCGTCTGCACAGTTGTTGGCGTCTACCCAGTGGATAGTAGCCTTTATTCTTCTGCCGTCAGGTGTGTTGCCGCCCCTTGTTTCAGGGTCGTACTCTGCGTACACCTCGGTAACATTTCCGTTTTCGTCCTTTTTGCAGCCTGTGCATTTAACAACATAAGCTGACTTTAGGCGAACCTCATTTCCCGGGAACAGTCTGAAATACTTTCTTGCAGGCTCTTCCATAAAGTCCTCTGCCTCAATGTAGCACTCCCTTGTAAAGGTGATTTCACGCTCGCCGTCCTCCGGGCGGTTAGGGTTGTTCTCCACCATAAAGGTTTCCGATTTATTCTCGGGATAATTTGTAATAATAAGCTTAATCGGGTTAAGCACTGTCATTACACGCTGTGCGGTTTCGTTTAAATCCTCACGCAGGCAGTACTCCAAAAAGCCGTAGTCAACTATGGAATTAACCTTTGACACGCCTATTCTTTCACAGAAGCTTCTTATAGACTTCGGTGTGTAGCCACGGCGGCGAAGTCCGCACAAGGTAGGCATACGAGGGTCGTCCCAGCCGCTTACATAGCCGTCCTCTACCAAGGTACGCAGCTTTCTTTTGCTCATTACCGTGTTGTTTATGCCCAGCCTTGCAAACTCTATCTGTCTTGGCTTTGACGGCAGGGTAACATTTCGAATTACCCAGTCGTACAGCGGGCGGTGGTCTTCAAACTCCAGTGAACACAAGGAATGTGTTATCCCCTCTAAAGCGTCCTCTATAGGGTGGGCAAAGTCGTACATAGGGTAAATGCACCACTTGTCACCTGTGCGGTGGTGTCTGATGTGGTTTATTCTGTAAATAACAGGGTCACGCATATTAAAGTTGCCTGACGCTAAGTCTATCTTTGCACGCAGTGTCATTTCACCGTCGGCAAATTCGCCGTTTTTCATACGCTCAAACAGCTCCAGACTTTCCTCTATAGGTCTGTCACGGTATGGGCTTGTAGCCGGTGTGGAAAGGTCGCCTCTGTGGGCTCTCATTTCTTCGGCATTTAGCTGGCATACATAGGCCAGTCCCTTTTTTATAAGCTCTACCGCACCCTCGTACATTTTGTCAAAATACTCTGATGCATAGAAAAAGCGGTCGTCCCAGCTAAAGCCCAGCCACTGAATATCCTCTTTAATAGCGTCTACATACTCTACATCTTCCTTTGTAGGGTTTGTGTCGTCCATTCTCAGGTTACACATACCTTTGTACTTTTCGGCTGTGCCAAAGTTAATGCAAACTGCCTTTGCGTGGCCAATGTGTAAATATCCGTTTGGCTCCGGCGGAAAACGGGTGTGTACTGCTTTACCGTAATATTCGCCGCCCGGTGCTATGTCCTCGTCTATAAAATCGTGTATAAAATTGCAGTTGCCTATCTGCTCCTGATTTTTTATTTCCTCTGCCATATGGCTGTCCTCCTTAGTTTATACTCCCAGCTTTTTCAAGCCTAAGTTTAGTCTTGCCAAAGACTCATCTCTGCCAAGAATTTCAAGAATCTCCACAGCGCCGCCCGGGGTTACCTTTTTGCCGGCTGCCGCAATTCTTGCAGGCCACATTACAGTGCCGTTTTTAACCTCAAGCTCCTGTGCAAGGTTAATAAGGCAGTCGTGAATACTGTCCTTGTCCCAGCTTTCAAGGGCTGTAAGCCTGTCTGTAACGGCCTTTAGCATTACCGGTGCGTTTTCAAGGTTTGTTTTGCTCTTTTTGTTTACAAACATTTCTGCATCATACTCAGGCAGCTTGTCGAAAAAGTCTATCATCTCCGGAATTTGTGTAAATCTTGTTACACGCTGCTGCAAAATACCACACAGCTTGTCCCAAGGAAGCTCACGGCTTGTAACCGCCTCTTTATAGTATGGCATAGCATAGCTTGTAAATTCTTCCGGTGACATTTTGCGGATATACTCGCCGTTAAACCACTCCAGCTTGTCATAGTCAAAAATTGACGGCGACTTGCTTATACCGTCTATGCTGAACGCCCTTGTAAGCTCATCAAGAGTAAACATTTCCTGATTATCCGACGGACACCAGCCCAGCAGTGCTACATAATTAATAATAGCCTGCGGCAGATAGCCCTCTTTTATTAAATCCTCAAAGCCTGTTGAACCGTGACGCTTTGAAAGCTTTGCAACATTGCCCTCGGCGTCCTTGCCCATAATAAGCGGCAGGTGGATGTATGTAGGCACTTCCCAGCCAAAAGCCTCGTACAATAGGTTGTACTTAGGTGTAGAGCTTAAATACTCGCAGCCACGAACAACATGTGTAATGTTCATTGTGTGGTCGTCTATAACATTTGCAAAGTTATAGGTAGGGTAGCCGTCTGTTTTTATTAAAATCTGGTCTTGCAGCTCGCTGTTTTCTACTGTAATTTCGCCAAAAACAGCGTCGGTAAAGGTTGTACTGCCCTCAAGAGGCATTTTTTGTCTGATTACATAAGGTACGCCCTCTGCCAAAAGCCTGTCTATTTCCTCCTGTGGCAGGTCACGGCAATGTCTGTCGTAGCCGCCGCCCGGTGTTTCGTCATCCTTTAGGCTGTCCAAACGCTCCTTTGTGCAGAAGCACCTGTATGCCTTGCCTTGTTCAATAAGCTGCTCCGCATATGGCTTGTACATATTAAGTCTTTCGCTTTGAACATAGGGGCCGTACTCACCCGGCTTGTCAGGGCCTTCGTCGTGCTGAAGTCCGGCAACCTTAAGGGTGTTATATATAATATCCACAGCACCCTCTACATATCTTTCACGGTCAGTATCCTCTATTCTCAGAACAAAGTCGCCGCCTTGACTTTTAGCTACTAAATATTCATACAGTGCGGTTCTTAAATTACCTATATGCATAAAGCCTGTAGGGCTGGGTGCAAATCTGGTGCGAACAGTTTTGTTACTCATTGCTGTTTCCTCTTTCTGTTTTAATAAAAATTACTGTTAGCTATTATTATAACAAAATAAATACCGCTTTTAAAGTGGTTGCTATAATTTTTATGTATTTGTTTTTCGGCTAAGAAAAAGGACGCACACCAAAGCCTCTGCTTCGGTGTGCGTCCTATGTATATATTGCGGATAATTATATTATCTTTTTTATTTTATCAGTCAACCACTCTTCTTACACACCTTACTGTGCCGCCCCATGAAAGAGGTGTTGTAAGAACGCCTACATTTTCGTTCAAAGCGTGTGTAACCATACCGTTGCCTGCATATATTGCCACATGGCCCGGATACACCACAATGTCGCCGGGCTGTGCCTTTGCCAGTGAAACATTGTCGCCCACCATATCAAGGTCTACTCTATAGTCCCACAGGTCGTAGCCGAAGTTTTCGTATATGCAGCATACAAAGCCCGAACAGTCGGCTCCTGTACGCAGGCTTTTTCCTCCCCATACATAAGGTGTTACGCCTGCCCACTGTGCGGCATAGTCGGCAATTTTCTGACCTGTTGGCTTTACGGCCTTTACAGTAACTGTTTTGCTTGCCGCAACCCTACTGCCGTCCTTTGCGGTACATTTAATTGTTGCCTTGCCTGCCTTTAGGGCTGTAACCTTACCTGTTGAGCTTACCTTTGCAACTGTTTTGTCGCTGCTGCTCCAGGTAACATTTTTGTTTGTTGCGTTAGACGGTGCGGCTACTGCCTTTAATTCTATGCTGCTGCCCTCGTTTACGCTGCTGCCGCCTGAAATTGTAAGCTTTCTTACAGGCTGCTTTACAGTAACCTTACAGGTGTCCTTTTTGCCGCTTCCGTCTGCCGCTGTACAGGTAACAGTACAAGTACCCTTGCCTACGGCTGTAAGCAGACCGTTGCCGTCTACCATAGCAACCCTTCTGTTGCTGCTTGTATATTTAACACTGATATTTGAAGCTGTTGTAGGTGTTACCGTTGGACGGAAGTGTGCCTTTTTGCCTACATTCCAACTAATAGTATGTGCGTTTAATTTTACATTAGTTACGGGCCTTACAACAGTTACCCTGCATTTGGCACTTTTGCCGCTGCCGTCTGTAGCAGTAGCTGTAATTACACAGCTGCCCTTTGATTTTGCCGTAATAACGCCGTTGGAGCTTACAGCAGCTACCGATGCGTTACTGCTTTTGAAGCTAAGCCTTGCATTTGACGCTGTATTCGGTACTGCCTTTGCCGTTAGCCTTTTAGTGCTGTTTTCATTCAGCTTAACTGCACTTTCCATACTTACAGCTGTAACCGCTTGCTTTACTGTAACCTTATAGCTTACCGATATATTGCTGTAGAATTTCGACCTGCAGGTAATAATACAGGTACCCTTGCCCACGGCTGTAATTACGCCCTTGCTTACTGTAGCCACGGAGCTGTTGCTGCTGCTCCATACCAAAGACTTTGATGTTGCGTTTGATGGTCCAACCGTTGCTGTAACTGTCTTTTTATGTCCCGGCTCAAGAGTTGCCTTGCTGCCTGACAGCTTAATGCTTGTTATAGGCTGAACAACAGTTACCGCTATTCTTGCCGCAGCACCGTTGCTTGCTGTAATTGTAATCATACAGTTGCCCTGGGTCTTGGCTGTAATAACACCTGTTGGGCTGACCGCAGCAATCGAGCTGTTGCTGCTGCTCCACTTAAAGGATAGTCCCTTTCCCGAACCGGCTACAGTGTACGCAGCCTTTTTGGCAATACCCTTGTTAAGAACCAATACCTTATTAGCCAGCTTTATTTTTGCCTTTGACACAACCGTAACTTTGCAAACATCGTACTTATTTGGGTCGGTTGCAGAGGCACAGGTTATTTTACAGGTGCCCGGTGCTACCGCCTTTAACAGACCGTTTTTGTCAACCGTAGCAACCCTTGTGTTGCTGCTTTTGTATGTTACGCTTTTTACCGATGAAGAAAGTGTCGGCTTAAAATGTCCCGACCTGCCCTCCTCCCAGGTAACGCTGTTGGTATTCAGCTTAACACCGACTGCTGCAGCCGAAACGCCTACAGCACATGAAGCCTTTTGACCGGTTGACGCTGTACATGTAATTTTGCTTGTACCTACAGACAAGCCTGTAACATTGCCCTTGCTGTCAACCCTTGCCACGCTTGGATTAGACGACCTCCACTCAAGCCTTGCATTTGCAGGCACCGAATTGAGCAAAAGTCTTTTAGAACAGCCAACTTTTGTCATAACAATATTATCTTTAAATTCAATACTGCTTGCCGCAGCAGTAAATAATTTGTTGGAGCTTTCACTTGTACTCATTTCAACAGACTGTGCAGCTTGCTCTGCACCTGTTTCAGTATTGCTGTCTGCAACAGCTCCCGCTGCTAAAGAGGTGCTTACCGCAAATGTTGACACTAACAGTAACGCCAGCAATTTTTTAGATATACTCATATTACTTCTCCTGTTCATTTCGTAATGTTTTATTATATACATTTCGTAATCATTGTATTACAAAAATGTAAAACAGTCAAGCTAAGTTGTTACAGATTTGTAATTTGTAACTTTTTTTGGTAAATATCCCCATAAGCAGCAGATTAACTTTTTAAATTTATAGAGCAGACATAAATTATTTAATCGATTTTTATTGATTTATTAATATTAATCTGCTGCAAAATTAAATTTCGAGCATATCGTAAAATTAATTTACCCTATCCGTAAATGGCCGAGCCTGTACAGAACAGTAATAATTTACTGAGCGTTTGTGGGCTTAAAGCCAAGAGCAATTAAGAAAAGCAGTAATAATGCACAATAAATATAAAAAAAATTATGCCCATCCTCTAAAAAGATGAGCATAATTTTATATAAAAACCCCTTTGAAAACTTCAAAAAATAATATAAACATACAAATTTTTTCTGCCTGAGCCGTGACTTCTTGACCTTTACCGCAAGGTATATTAAAGTATATTCAGATATTATTCAGCTTTAAGAGTTACACTGTAAGCTAACTGTAGTATCGAACAAATATATTTTTAGAGTAAGGATTTTTAATATGAGCTACGAAATTATTGTATTGGATATTGACGGAACTCTTGTTAATTCTAAAAAAGAAATTACAGACCGCACACAAAAAGCACTTACCAGGCTGCAGGCAGCAGGAAAAAAGGTTGCTCTTGCCTCCGGCAGACCTGTACAAGGCATTATGCCCTATGCCCACGCTTTGCGTTTGGACAGCTTTGGCGGTTATGTTTTGGCATATAACGGCGGCTGTGTAATTGACGCAAGGTCTAACGAGGTTATTTACAGCAAAAATTTTCCCAACAAAATTATTCCTGACATTTGCAAAGAGCTGAAGGGAACAAATGTAACTGTAAACACATACGAAAACGACCGTATCATTTTGGGCAACGCAATAAACCGTTACTCTGATGTTGAGGCAAAAATTATAGGTCTGGAAACCAAGTTTGTAGATGACTTTGCCTCTTATGTAACCTTTAACATAAACAAGCTTTTGCTTGCCGGTGAGCCTGCCGAAATTTTAAGGCTTGAAAAGCATTTCAGCGAAAAATACAAGGGCGTAATAGGCGTGTTTAGGTCAGAGGAGTTTTTTCTGGAGCTGGTGCCTCTGGGCATAAACAAGGCAAGGTCTATAGAGGTTTTGCTTAACAGACTGAAGCTTACAGAACAGCAGTGCATAGCTTGCGGTGACGCATACAACGATATAACTATGATTCAGTATGCCGGTTTGGGCGTAGCAATGGGAAATGCCGTAGATGAGGTTAAAGAGGCCGCAAATCTTGTAACCGACACAAACGATCGGGATGGCGTGGCTAAGGTTGTAGAAAAATATATGCTGTAATGTAAAAAGTTGAATATACAGCACACCTTGTGCATTAATGCGACACCTCCTTGTCGGGTAAAACCGATAAGGAGGTGTTTTTTATGCTTGTTCGGAATTTATTTCGTTAAAAAGCTTTTCGGTTTGCTCTACAACTTCCTTGCGTTTACGCAATGCCATAAGATTATACGCCGCCAATATAATTGCAGAAAAGCCCAAAAGATACTTGCCTATATCCCTTGAGTATGCAAGTGCCATAAATGCAGAAAAGCCCAACATAACCGCCACAACAATTATAATGAAAATTATGTCCTTGGTTATATATCTGTATTCACCATGCAGAGTACAGCAGCCTTCGTCGGTATTCTCTGTTATTTTTGCAGTAAGCTGATATGTGCTGGGCTGGCTGTAGCCGTCGCACACGCACCTTAACTGCAGACCGTCGCTGTCTGCCCTGCCTATGAATTTTCTCTGCTTTATATCCTCGTTAAGCCTGTCCAGCACAATGTCAGAGGATTTATTAAATTTATATGTGTATTTTCTCATAGTAACCCCCGAAAAAGTATATACTGCCCGGCAAATTATTGCTTATTTCTTTAGTCCTGATAAATCTGCCGATGCAACTGTTCACTACAGCTACATTATATTCTATTTTCATTATAATATCAAATATATTTCCTTTGATTTTTAAAAATTTCTATACAAAAGGCAAGCATTAGCTAATCTGCTGTGGCTTTTTAAGCAGAACGCCTTTAAGCAATAAATATCACACCGGCAAAGCCGGTGGTTTTATAACAGCCCTAAAAGGGCACT
>OMAG01000731.1_pt1 | contig 12134 bp, 5 predicted proteins | sample 1673781 | NCBI WGS metagenome assembly OMAG01 (sample SAMEA103958127, study PRJEB25191) | human gut metagenome | biome: human-associated habitat [ENVO:00009003]; feature: intestine environment [ENVO:2100002]; material: feces | place: Germany | collected 2013/2015 | reverse complement strand
CGGATTTTCACAGTCCTTCTATGAGTGTCAGTGACATCGTTGCGATCAAGCAGGATGGTAAGGTATCCTATCATTACTGTGACAGTGTTGGTTTTACCCAGATCCCCGGATTCCTGCCGGAAAATCCGCTGAAAAATGCGGAGATGGCCGTGGAGGACGATTACGGCATGATCGACGGTATCATCAACAATGGCGCAAAAGAGCCTACGGTGGCAGAGCTGGAACAGCAGGCCCGCAGCGGTCAGCCCATTTCCCTGATGGATCTGGCTGCCGCTGCCCATCGGGAGGAACGGGAAAAGAAAAAGTCCGTCATGGAGCAGCTGAAAAGCCAGCCCAAGGCAGAACACAAAAAGACAGCGCCCAAAAAGAGTGCGGAAAGGGAGATTTGATATGGGAAACTTTACTTTTGAGGAAATGAACCTGATGTGCATTTACAATACCGGTAGCCGCACCGGACTGATCGACAGCCTGCGTGAGATGCGCGGCGAGCTTTCGCCAGAGGAAACGGAACTGAGGGAGCTGACCGACAGCGCCCTTTGCAAGCTTCAAACCATGACGGATGATGAATTTGCGGAATTGGAGTTGTACCCGGATTTTGACCAGTAAATTTATCGTGTCGGGATGACATAGTGAGAGAAACTGTTCGATGGGAAGGCGGTTTCTCTCAACTCTTTACAAACTCCTACTATACTTGGAGGGATGAATGAACTATAATGTAAGTAACAAATCGGAATTTGCACAATTCTTGAGCTCAACACAAACTGCCATCAGTGTTGTTCCGTTGCTCGTTCTTTGCTGGTATCATAGAACCATCAAATGAAGGGGGCAACAAGCCATGAATACAGATAAAATCTATGCAGAACAACTCGCAAACGAATATGCACTCAAGGACACCTCCAAGGTGATCGCTCTTCGCAAGCTGGATGCAAAAGCCAAGCTTCCCGCAACCGTTTTTACCTATACCTTCGGCATTATCACTGCGCTGGTAGCCGGTGTTGGAATGTGCCTTTCCATGAAGGTCATCGGCAGCGGTAGCACCGCTATGTTTGTCCTCGGCGTGATTGTCGGCATTATCGGGCTACTGGGCATGGGCGTTAATTACCCCATCTACAAAAAATTGCTGGCACAGGGCAAGCAGAAATACGCTTTTGAAATCATGGAACTGGCAAAAGAAATCAGCGAGATGTAAACAACAACACGAAAGAAGGTGAGAACGATTGAATAGATCGGAAAGCAGATATTTTGCTACCGCAGCCAGAATGGACGAAGCCTTTCTGACACTTCTGGCAAAAAAGGATTTTGAGTATATTACAATCAAAGAAATCTGTGAAGTAGCAGGGGTCAATCGTTCCACCTTCTATCTGCACTATGAAACGATGTCAGACCTGCTCTCGGAGAGTGTCGGTCGTATGAACGAACAATTTCTTGCTTGCATGGAGAAAGATTCAGATGCCTTTTCTGCAAAGCTGCGGAATTGTCCGAGGGATGAATTATATTTAATTACGCCGGATTATTTAACACCATACCTCAGTTACATTAAGAACAACAAGCGACTGTTCCGCACAGCAACGGAAAATGCGGCGGTGTTGGGGATGGATAAAAGCTATGATAGGATGTTCCGTCATGTGTTTACGCCGATTCTCGACCGCTACGGTGTACTACAGCAAGATCGACCTTATATCATGGCCTTTTATATTCGGGGATTGATGGCAATTATCTCAGAATGGCTCAAGAATGACTGCGCCGATTCCATTACATATGTTACAGGTGTGATTCAGCAGTGTGTAAAAATGCCACAAAGCGAAACAACGAACGCTATTTGACAACTTCAAGTTTGTATAACCAATAATAATTTAATATTCACAGTTTCACCCAGCAGGAAATCAATTCGGTTTCCTGCTTTTCTTTTACCCAAAAACCGAAAGGAGGACAGAACACCATGCCAACCAAAGCTGAACTATATGCACAGATGGCGGAGAAGGTAACAACGCAGCTCACGGGGAGCTGGCAGGAATGGGCAGGGTTTCTCACTACTGCTTCCCGCCTTTACAAGTACCCGTTCCATGAGCAGCTGATGATCTATGCCCAGCGACCAGACGCCACCGCCTGTGCGGAGTACGATTTGTGGAATGAAAAGATGGGCCGGTATGTAAGGCGCGGTTCCAAAGGAATCGCTCTGGTGGACGATTCCGGGGACAGACCTCGCCTGCGTTATGTCTTTGATATTTCCGACACCGGAACCCGTGAACATTCCCGCACTCCCTGGCTGTGGCAGCTGGAGGAGCGCCATTTGGATTCGGTGCAGGCCATGCTTGAGCGCACCTATGATGTTTCCGGTGATGACCTTGCCGGACAGCTCGCCGAGGTAGCCGGAAAACTGGCTGAGGAATACTGGACGGAGCATCAGCAGGACTTCTTCTATATCGTTGACGGTTCCTTTTTGGAGGAATATGATGAGTTTAACATCGGAGTACAGTTCAAGGCAGCAGCCACCGTCAGTATCACTTACGCTTTGATGTCCCGCTGCGGACTGGAGCCGGAACGCTACTTCGACCACGAAGATTTCATGGCAATCTTTGATTTCAATACCCCGTCCACCATCGGGGCGCTGGGAACAGCGGTCAGCCAGATCAACCAGCAGGTGCTGCGGCAGATCGGCGTTACCGTCCGAAATGCAGAGCGCGAAGCCAACCAAGAAAGGAGCAAACAAGATGAACAATCCCATGACCTATATCCAGAACGGAGACTATCTGATTCCCGACCTGAAGTTGAGCCAGCAGCCGGAGAAACCCCTGGGCAAGTACGGCAGGATGAGGAAAACCTACCTGAAGGAACATCGTCCCATCCTCTACAACCAGATGCTGCTGAGCGAGAAGCTGTACCCGCACCTTCTGGAGATCGACGAGACCGCCCAGAGCAGACTGGAGCAGATGATGCCCCAGCTGGCGAAGGAAGCGGGAGCCACCGAGGAACTGAAAGCCAGCGATCCCATGAAGTGGGTGGGGCTGATGAACACCTGCAAAGCTCAGGCCGAGGAAATCCTGATGGCGGAGCTTATCAACAGCTGACTCTAAACCTGTTCCTCTCCGAAGCGGAACAGATCCAATCCATAGATGAAGCAGAGAATGTAGCGCATACATCCTCTGCTTTTTCTTTTGCCCAAAATGACATTGACCATGTGCTGCGTTTGGGAGGCAATACAGACCGTCAAAGGGAGCGTGTGGTTGCAGCCTTTGAAAAGCAGAAAACCACCGCTGAGATTGCCGAGATACTGAAAACGCTGTACCACGGCGGCAATGGCCTTGGCAGTGTGAGTGCATGGTATGCCGAGGATGGTATCCATCTTTCCCACGGGAAGTCTGTCCGTTATGACAGGTCTGCCCAGGTCATTTCCTGGGAGAGCGCCGCAGAGCGTATCGGGGAGCTTTTGGAAAGTGGTCAGTTTGCCTCCAATGTGGAGCTTGCAGAAGCGGCAGGCTATGAACGCTCCCTCCTCTCGGAAAAGCTCTGGCATCTGTATCACGATCTCAGTGAGGACGCCAGAAAAGCCGGATATTTGTCCTGCCTGTCAGAGATCAAAGGCAATGGTTTCCCAGAGGAGACCCACCGCCTGACGGAGCAGCTGAGTGACCCGGCTTTCCGCCAGACCCTCAAGGAAGAATACGCTGCCTTCTGGACTGCCTATCAGCAGGACCGTGACCTGTTGCGTTTTCACTATCATAGACCGAGGGAGATCTGGGAGAACCTGAAGGACCTTGACCTGCCCCGCAGGACCTTTTCTTCAGAGCTTTCCCAAGTGCCAACCGTCCAGCACTTTATTACCGAGGATGAGATCGACGCCGCCATGACCGGCGGAAGCAGTTTCGCCGGAGGAAAAGGCCGTATCTATGCGTTCTTCATGGCAAACCATACGGATAAGGAGAAAGTGAGATTCCTCAAAGACGAGTATGGCATTGGCGGACGCTCTCATGCCTTGTCCGGCGCAACACACAGCGGCGAAGATCACGATGGGAAAGGACTGCACTATAAAAAGCAGGACTGCCCGGATGTTCACTTGAACTGGGAAAAGGTTGCCAAGCGCATTACCTCACTTGTCCAGAAAGACCGCTATCTTACCGAACAGGAACAGGCGCAGTATGACAAAATCCAGTCTGAACAGGAACTGGCCGAAGAAGATGCCATTCAAGCCCAGCAGCCGGAGATGGAGGAAGAAACGCCAAAGCCTATCCTTCGGGGGCAGTTTGAGCAGTATAAGCCTGTGGTGACTGCCGCCATTTCTGAGGATACCGCATACCGCAATGCCTGCGGTCATTCTGACCGTGAAAATGCTGTCATCGAGGGTAATGCCGCTGTGCGCCGTGCGGTCCTTGGTTCTAAGGATATGGAGCTGATCCGACTCTATTCGGATGTGCCGGAGTTCCGCCAGCGTCTGCACCGGGAAGTGATCGACGAAACCTATCCAAAGCTCCATGAACTTCTGCGCCCTCTTTCTCAGGAAGATATTGATACTGCCCTTTGTGCATGGAACGGCAATATCGAGAGTAAACACGCTGTTGTCCGCTATATGAAAGACCATGCAAGAGAAAAAGATACCGCCGCATGGCTGGCTCAGGAATACGGCGGCAGTAACAGCAACAGCCTGTTCGTTGTCCGTGCCGGCAGCCCGGAGGAAACGCAGCTGCCCTGGCCGAAGGTACAGCGCAGGCTTGCCCAGCTCATTCAGGAGGACCGGTTCTATACCGAAGAAGAACAGGACCGTTTTGACGACATCGACCCAATCGCCATCCGGGAAGCTCTGGAGGAAAGAGGGATCGTCAACGGCCAGGTGGCAGACCCGGAAAAACTGGACAATGATCCGTTTATCCAACAGGTGATGTCAGATGCCGAGCAGATCGCAGATGCCGAGACAGAGCAGACTTCCAAAGTTTCCATTTCCGATGAGGAATATGACGCAGTTCGCCGCCCAATTCCGCAAAGAACCTCCTATGACCCAGCCGCCCCGGTCTATGCCGTGGGCGATACCGTGTATATCGAGGATGACGCCTATCAGATCACCGAGCTGCGGGAGGACACCGTACAGCTTCTGCCCACCGGGATGGTATATCCCATCTACCGGGCAGAGCGCAAAGAACAGTTCGAGCAGCTGCTTCGGGCAGACCGCCGCAATGCTTACTATACCGAGTTTCTTCCTACTGACCCGGACAAGGCAGATCAGGACTTGCGGGATGTATTGGCTCATGGACTGATGGATGAAGCGGATAAAAAGCAGATTTCCACGCTGCTGCAATCCGGCAGGAGCAACAGCGAGATCGCCTACTGGCTGAGCAGAGCCTATTCCGGTGAGATCGAGACACTGAATCTGGAGACTGGCGATATTGCCGATTACCGTACCACGGCACAGGGCATAGAGCTGGAAGTCATGGATGCAGAGGAAAAGCGTCTGGCTATGCTGTATTTCCGCTGGGATGAGGTTGCACCTTTGCTGCGCGGGATGTACGCCCGTCAGCAGGACGGTTTGGGACAGGAACAGCCCCAACCGGCTACCGAATCCCCGACCTTCCATTCCGAGACCATGGCCGTCTATCCGGGCGATAAGAACAATCTGCCTTATGATGTGGTGGTGGAACGACTGCATATCGAGGAGCCGGAGCCACCAGCGCCTGTGACAGAGCCGGAGAAAACCTTTGAGGAAGTGCTGGACGAACACACGGTTTCCATTCAGGTCAATGGCCAGTGGCAGACCTTCCCTAATGCCAAAGCTGCCGAGGAAGCATCTTATGAGGAATATAAGGCTAACCTGCGCCGCAATGCAAAAAACTTCCGCATTACCGATGAGCATTTGGGCGAAGGCGGTCCGAAAGCCAAGTTCCAGGCAAATGTCAATGCGATTCGTTTGCTGAAAGAGCTGGAAGCTGCCGGACAGCAGGCAAGCCCCGAACAGCAGGAGGTTCTTTCTCGATATGTGGGCTGGGGCGGTCTCTCTGATGCGTTTGACCCGGAGAAACCGGCATGGGCTTTAGAGTATGCCCAGCTAAAAGAACTGCTGACCCCGGAGGAATATGCCGCCGCCAGAAGCTCTACCCTCAACGCCCATTACACCAGCCCTACGGTCATTCAGGCCATCTATGAAGCGGTGGACCGTATGGGATTTGAGACCGGAAATATTCTGGAGCCGTCTATGGGTGTGGGCAATTTCTTTGGTATGCTGCCGGAGAAAATGCGAAACAGCCGTCTGTACGGCGTGGAGCTGGACCCTGTTTCCGGGCGCATCGCAAAGCAGCTCTATCCCAAGGCGGACATCACAGTAGGCGGCTTTGAGACCACCGACAGGCGTGACTTCTTTGACCTTGCCATCGGCAATGTACCTTTCGGTCAGTATCAGGTCAATGACAAAGCCTACAACAAGCTGAATTTCAGTATTCATAACTATTTTTTTGCCAAAGCACTGGACCAGGTGCGTCCCGGCGGTGTGGTAGCTTTTGTGACCTCTCGATATACCATGGACGCCAAGGATTCCACCGTGCGCCGCTATCTTGCCCAGCGTGCTGAGCTGCTGGGAGCTATCCGTCTGCCGAATGACGCGTTCAAAAAGAATGCCGGTGCCGAGGTGGTATCGGACATCATCTTCCTCCAAAAGCGGGACCGCCCGCTGGACATCGTGCCGGAATGGACCCAGACCGGACAGACGGAGGACGGGTTTGCCATCAACCGGTATTTTATCGACCACCCAGAAATGGTGCTGGGCAGACAGGAGCCGGTAAGCACTGCTCATGGTATGGACTACACCGTGAACTCTATCGAGGGACTGGAGCTTTCCGACCAGCTGCATGATGCTGTGAAGTACATTCATGGCACTTATCAGGAGGCAGAGCTGCCGGAGCTGGGCGAAGGCGAAGCTATTGACACCTCCATTCCTGCCGACCCCAATGTGAAGAACTATTCCTATGCCATTGTAGACGGGCAGGTGTACTACCGGGAAAACAGCCGTATGGTGCGCCCTGACCTCAACGCCACCGCCGAAGCCCGTGTAAAAGGTCTTGTGGGACTGCGTGATTGTGTGCAGGAACTGATCGACCTTCAGATGGATGCAGCGGTTCCGGACAGCACCATTCGGGAGAAGCAGGCGGAACTGAACAGTCTCTATGACAGCTTTTCTTCCAAATACGGTCTCATCAATGACCGTGCAAACCGTCTGGCCTATGCAGACGATTCTTCCTATTACCTGCTCTGTGCGCTGGAAGTCATCGACGAGGACGGAAAGCTGGAACGCAAGGCAGATATGTTCACCAAGCGGACCATCAAGCCCCATCAGGCGGTGGCTGTGGTGGATACGGCAAGTGAAGCACTGGCGGTGTCCATCTCGGAAAAAGCCTGCGTGGATATGGACTATATGAGCCAGCTTACCGGAAAAACAAAAGAAGAACTGGCCGGAGAGCTGCAAGGCGTAATCTTCCGTGTACCGGGACAGCTGGAGAAAGACGGCACACCCCATTATGTGACTGCTGATGAATACCTCTCCGGCAATGTACGCCGCAAACTGCGTCAGGCGCAACGGGCCGCACAGCAGGACCCGATTTATGCAGTCAATGTGGAAGCTCTTACCGCCGCCCAGCCCAAAGACCTGGATGCGTCGGAGATTGAGGTGCGTCTGGGCGCTACCTGGATTGACAAGGAATATATCCAGCAATTTATGTATGAGACCTTTAATACCCCGTTTTATCTCCAGCGCAGTATTGGGGTCAACTATTCGTCCTTTACCGCTGAATGGCAGATCAAGGGGAAATCTTCTGTATCCTACAACGATGTGGCAGCTTATACCACCTATGGGACCAGTCGTGCCAATGCCTACAAGATTTTAGAGGACAGCCTGAACCTGCGGGATGTCCGCATCTATGACACCATAGAGGACGCAGACGGAAAAGAGCGCCGCGTACTGAACGCCAAGGAGACCACCCTGGCGGCTCAAAAACAGCAGGCGATCCGGGAAGCCTTTAGGGACTGGATCTGGAGAGACCCGGAGCGCCGCCAGACTTTGGTGCGCCAGTACAACGAAGAAATGAACTCTACCCGTCCCCGCGAATATGATGGCAGCCATATCACTTTTGGGGGCATGAACCCGGCCATTACCCTGCGGGAACACCAGAAAAGCGCCATTGCCCATGTGCTGTATGGAGGAAATACCCTGTTGGCACATGAAGTAGGCGCAGGCAAAACTTTTGAAATGGTAGCTGCTTCGATGGAAGCCAAACGCCTGGGACTGTGCCAGAAATCTCTCTTTGTGGTTCCAAACCATCTGACCGAGCAGTGGGCGTCGGAGTTTCTGCGTCTCTATCCTTCCGCCAATATCTTAGTCACCACAAAAAAGGACTTTGAGACCCATAACCGAAAGAAGTTCTGCGCTCGTATTGCGACGGGTGATTATGATGCCATCATCATGGGACACAGCCAGTTTGAGCGTATCCCCATCAGCCGGGAGCGTCAGGAACGGCTTCTCTATGAACAGATCGACGAGATCACTGAGGGGATTGCAGAGGTACAGGCCAGTGGCGGCGAGCGTTTTACCGTCAAGCAGCTGGAGCGTACCAGAAAGTCTCTGGAAGCCAGACTGGAAAAGCTGCAAGCCGAGGGGCGAAAAGACGATGTGGTAACCTTCGAGCAGCTGGGTGTGGACCGTTTGTTTGTGGACGAGGCCCATAACTATAAAAACCGTGCGAAACGTTGTGCATAAGTCGTAGCAGACAGCTATGACGAAAAGCACCATGCGATAGCACTTGATATATCAAGAAAATATCGTAGAGAACTCAAATCTCAAATTCAGAGGCGAAATTCCTCTGCCGTACAGAATCAATGCCGGAAAGGAGAAATCCCTCAGCGGTCTGTCAAACCGCAGGCAGTACGAGAGCTAATACTCCACTGTGCGTTGTCTATCTGTAAATAGACAGGGTACAAAGCGTGGTGAAGTCGTAACCTGAAAACCTAAACCGAAAGGCATGGATAATAATGGTGCGGGCTTCCGAAACCTATGGCTATCCAGTAGTGAAAGCTATGCAGCATCGTAAGAGTGCTTGGCATCCGAAAGGATGAAGATTGGAGAAAGCAGATACGGCTGGTTTTTCCGTATATGCCCCATGAAATGAAATATTCATGCGGAACCACACAACAACTGTGATTCAAAGTGTGGTTAGGTTCTCCCGGTGTAAGGTAGCGGCCTAAGGGTTTCAACGGTCTATTGACCACAAGGATAGAGATTTGGGAACGTTTGAGAGCCTGTATTTGGAGTGTTACAGCACAATGAAGAATACAGGAAGTCAGCCGTGCCATAGTAGTCTGCAATTGGGTAATGCCAATTACACGGGGCTGAAATGCCCCACGGCGAAGGGCACGAGTCAGATTGATTTGTAAATTTCACGAAAGAAAATCCAATAACTCCCTGAAAGACGGGTGGCGAACTGCGAGGTGAAAACCTTGTGCATTTAAGCGTCAGATTTTCAACAGAAAAAGAATTGAAACAGTTTCAAGACCTGCTCTATGAAAAATCGGGGCAAGGCGTTTCATTCACGGGACTGTTGGAAGCAATGGTCAGCGAAGTGACTATTGTAACCGCTGTTCATAACATCAAGTCCAACAAGGGCAGCAAAACTGCCGGTGTGGACAGGATGAAAATGGACAAGTATCTGCAAATGCCAAAAGAAGAACTATTTCAGTTGATTCAATCAAATATCTCCAATTACAAGCCGAAGCCAGCCAAACGGAAGTATATCGAAAAGGCAAACGGCAAAAAGCGACCTCTGGGTATTCCCACTGTATTGGATAGGATTATACAGGAATGTATGCGACTGATTCTGGAACCGATATGCGAAGCGAGATTCTATCCGCACAGCTATGGTTTCCGTCCTTACCGGGCGCAGAAGCACGCTATCCGGGATATTGTCAATGTCATCAATGCAAGTGTGAAATCCAAAGACCAGCCGGTATGGGCAGTCGAGGGAGATATAAAGGGCTGTTTTGACAACATCAATCATAGATTGTTGCTGAAAAAGCTATGGCGAATCGGAATCCACGATAAGAGGGTTCTGAAAATCATCAGCCAAATGCTAAAAGCCGGATATATCGATCAGGACTTATACCATGCAACAGAAATGGGAACACCACAGGGCGGTATATTATCTCCGTTGCTGTCCAATGTGTATCTCAATGACTTTGACTGGTATGTGGGGCGCTGCTATATGGAGCCGCACCGTCAATGCAAGCACAAATGCAACGATACCCGAAGGCTGAAATGGTCTGGAATCACCCCGAAATACAATTTTCGCTATGCGGATGATTGGGTGATCCTGACCTCTACGGAACAGGAAGCGTTCCGTATGAAGCATGAACTGACAAAGTATTTTAAGCATCGCATGAAGTTGGAACTGTCACAGGAAAAGACCTATGTAACCGATTTGAGAAAGAATGGTATTCATTTCCTCGGTTACATAGTCAAGGCAGAACGAAAGAGGAAAACACCAGACCCAGCCACATGGTCAGATAATCTGGTAGGAAAGCCATTCCCTGATATGGAACGATTGACGAAGAAAATCCATACCTTGCAAAAAGAAGTTAGGAAAATTGGATTATACACGCAATCCAACACGCAGGCGGCTCAAATCCAGTATGTGAACTCCGTGATTATGGGACTGGCCCAGTATTTGCAACCCTCTATCTGTTCTCATGCCTACCATGCCATTGACCGTAGAGTGAATAATACGGCGTTGGCAGTATGGAAAAACCTGTTTCCCAAGCAGTACAACCAAATGCAGGTGCCGTTAAAGGAATTAAGTAATCTGCCACATCGGCACGAAGGTTATGACAGTAAAACCTTCGCAATTCAAATTGATGGGAAATGGTTCGGAATAACCTATGCGTTTATTACACACAGTCGTTATGAAAGCAAACCATTTGACCAGAAAATGACCCCTTATACGGAGGATGGACGCAGGCGGTATGTAAATTATCGTACCAAGCATAAACCGTTGCCCTGTGACCGCCCCTCCATCAATACACCCGAAGATATAGCCTTATCCATCTACGCTAGCGGCAAGGGATGGAGAGCCAATTTCGAGTATTTTATGAATCGGGAATATGCCTACAACCGAGATAAGGGAAAATGCAAATGCTGTGGTAGATATTTCTCTGAACTGATTCCGAAACATTGTCATCATGTAAATCCACGACTTCCGATTGAAAGAATCAACAAAGTTCCAAATTTAGCATGGCTATGTATACCGTGTCACCGCATGGTACACAACAGTCCTATACCGCCAGAGTTGGATGCCAAGGCGGTACGCAAAATCAAGAAATATCGTGAAAAACTCAAAAAGTGAAATTTACAAGTGCGCTGTATTCGTGAGGGTACAGATGCAATGAAATCAGTAGAAAGTAAGTCAATCTGATGGTAGGCCGGGTGCGCTGAAAGGTGCACGCCCGGCGTGAGACGGGGGAAAATCCGGAGGAAACGAATGTGCGGCTTCGCCGCACATCACGTTCAAAGGATTACCTATCGTCATTGTTTCTATACACAAAAATGCGGAATGTAGCAGGTTTATCCACATCGGACGCGCAGAAATCCTCCGATATGTTTGCCAAGTGCCGCTATATGGATGAGATCACCGGAAACCGTGGCGTGATTTTTGCCACCGGCACCCCGGTCAGCAACTCCATGACCGAGCTTTACACCATGCAGCGTTATCTTCAGTATGAACGCCTGCAAGAACTGAACATGACCCACTTCGACTGTTGGGCTTCCCGATTTGGGGAGACCGTCACAGCATTGGAGCTGGCACCGGAAGGCACCGGCTACCGGGCAAGAACGAGATTCAGCAAGTTCTTTAATCTGCCGGAGCTGATGAACCTGTTCAAAGAAGTGGCGGACATCAAGACCGCCGACCAACTGAACCTGCCCACCCCGGAGGTGGAATACCACAACATCGTGGCGCAGCCTACCGAACATCAGCAGGAAATGGTCAAGACCCTTTCGGAGCGCGCATCGCTGGTACACAGCGGAACCGTTGACCCGTCCCAGGACAATATGCTCAAGATTACCTCGGATGGCCGTAAGCTGGGCCTGGACCAGAGAATCGTCAACCAGATGCTGC
>OMAG01000730.1_pt1 | contig 12146 bp, 11 predicted proteins | sample 1673781 | NCBI WGS metagenome assembly OMAG01 (sample SAMEA103958127, study PRJEB25191) | human gut metagenome | biome: human-associated habitat [ENVO:00009003]; feature: intestine environment [ENVO:2100002]; material: feces | place: Germany | collected 2013/2015 | reverse complement strand
TAAAATGAAAGGGTATCAGGGATTGGCCGCACAGCAAAAGGACGGCCATCCAAGGAAGAAGAAAATCGTACCAGCAAAACTGACCCCTTCAGAGCGAGAAGAAATGATTCGGCTCAGAGCAGAGAATGAGCGTCTGAGAGCGGAGATTACCGTCGTAAAAAAAGAGATTGCCTTGAGAGAAGAGAGATGCGCAGCGCAACTCAAGGCGAAAAAGCTGCGATCGTCCAAGAGCTCCACAAAGAAGGACATAAACTGAATGATCTGCTGGGTGTAATTGGTTTGTCCAGATCAACGTATTATTACGAACTTTGCAGAACGGATAAAGTCAAAGAGAGAAATGCCGAGTTATCGTCTGAAATTTCCACTATTTTCAACGAGAACAGAAAAAGATACGGCGTGAGACGGGTACACCATGAACTTCTGAACCGTGGGTTTCAGGTAAATCACAAGCGTGTTCAACGAATTATGAACCAGCTTGCATTGTTTGGCAAACGTCCAAAAGAGAAGTACCATTCTTACAAAGGCGACGTTGGTAAAGTTGCGGACAATATCATCAATCGGGATTTCAGTACCAAAAAGCCGCTGCAAAAGTGGACAACAGATGTATCGCAGTTCAATCTTCCTTGGGGCAAATGCTACATTTCACCGATTCTGGATATGAATACAAATGAGATCATTTCTTACAATCTCTCGACCAGTCCCAACATAGAGCAGATAAGAGATATGCTGAACAAAGCATTTGAACGCTTTCCTTCTGTACAAGGTCTGGTCATGCACTCGGATCAGGGCTGGCAGTACCAGATGAAGTCCTACCAGAATCTACTGAAAGCAAAAGGAATTACGCAAAGTATGTCTCGGAAAGCCACTTGTCTGGACAATGCTGTTGCCGAGAACTTCTTCGGACTGCTCAAGACGGAACTGTTCTATCTGGAAAAATTTGATTCCATTGACCAGCTCAAAAAGGCTATTGTCGATTACATCGACTATTACAACAACCGCCGAATTAAATTAAAACTAAACGGCCTGAGCCCTGTGCAGTACAGGATTCAGACCGTTGGGGCCGCTTAATTTGATTTTTGTCTAACTTTTGGGGTTCATTTCATCGTGCAGGGGAGTGCTCCTTTTGGTTTATGCGCTGAGGGCGGGCACAAGCTTACTTATTCTTGTACATTTCCTCGTAGTACTTCTGGTAGTTGCCGCTGGTGATGTGCTCCATCCACTCCTCGTGGTCGAGATACCAGTCGATGGTCAGGACGATGCCCTTCTCGAACGGGGTCTCGGGGTACCAGCCCAGATCCTCCTTGATCTTGGTGGGGTCGATACCGTAGCGGCGGTCATGGCCGAGGCGGTCTGCAACGTGGGTGATCAGCTCCTCGCTGATGCCCTCGTCCTTCAGGCGGTCATGCAGCTGGGCAATGACGGTCTTGACGATGAAGATGTTGGGGCGCTCGTTGTGGCCGCCCACGTTGTACACCTCGCCGACCTTGCCGCCGTTTGCCACCATATCAATGGCCTTGCAGTGATCCTCCACATACAGCCAGTCGCGGATCTGCATACCGTCGCCGTAGACGGGCAGCTGCTTGTGGTGCTTGACGTTGTTGATCATCAGGGGGATCAGCTTCTCCGGGAACTGGTAGGGGCCGTAGTTGTTGGAGCAGCGGGTGATGTTCACCGGCATACCGTAGGTGTCGTGGAAGGCCATGACGAACATATCGGCGCTGGCCTTGGAGGAGGAGTAGGGGCTGTGGGGGCACAGGGGCGTGGTCTCCATAAAGAAGCCGTCCGCACCCAGAGCGCCGTACACCTCATCGGTGGACACCTGCAGGTACTTCTTGCCCTCTTTCCAGGTCTTGGCATCGGCGTCGTACCATGCCTCCTTGGCGCGCTGCAGCAGGTTGACGGTGCCCATCACATTGCTCTGCACAAAGATCTCGGGGTTCTTGATGGAGCGGTCCACATGGCTCTCGGCGGCAAAGTTGATGACGTAGTCGAAATCGTACTTTGCAAACAGGCTCTCCACCAGCTCCTTGTCGCAGATATCGCCCTGCACGAACACATGGCGGGGGTCGCCCTCCACGTCCTTCAGGTTTTCCAGATTGCCCGCGTAGGTCAGCTTATCCAGATTGACCAGCAGGATCTCCGGGTATTTTTTGAGCATATAGTGCACAAAGTTGGAACCGATAAAACCGGCGCAGCCGGTGATCAGATAGGTTTTCATAGGTCAGTATCCTCTTTATTTATTTGTTGTTGTTCCCGGACTGCGGGCGGGCTGCGGCGCGGGCGCGTTCCTCCTCGGCGCAGCAGTGCTTTGCCACAAGGTAGAGGTTCTTGTTCATGCTGTTCATGGTCTTGCCCATGGCGTTGGTGTATGCCTCCAGCCCTTTGTTCATGCTGTGAAGCTCCTCATAGGTGGCTTGGGTGTACCGTGCCAGACCCGCACTCATGTTGCTGAGCTCCTTGTGGGTGGCCTCGGTATGCTCCACCAGCTCCGCGAAGGCGTACAGCGCCCATGCAAGAAACATTTGCAGCACCCAGAACACCACGGCGACCACCAGCCCCAGCACGATGGCTGAAAACCGACTAAAGGGCTTCAGCATTTCATGGACCGCGCCGCACAGCATGGATGCAAGCACAAAGGCCAGCACACACTGCACCTTTGCAAGGGTCTTTAGTATCTTGACAGATCTGCCAAAAATCGCATCAAACATGATACATCCTCAGTTCTTCCGCAGGGGGGATTTTCAGTTTTTTTTCAGCCCTTCATGCCGTTTTCGCCGTCCCAGTGGGCAAAGAAGCAGGCCAGCGCGTCCTTCCAGTCGCGGACATCGTTGCCCACGGTGCAGCGGAGCATCCGGTTGTCCAGTGCGCTCCACTTGGGGCGGTCGGCGCTGTCCGGGTGCTTTGCCTTGTACTCCTCGCTGGTGCAGGGGGCAACGGTAGCGTCCACACCGGAAAGGCGGATGATCTCGGCAGCAAAATCGTACCAGGAGCAGATGCCTTCGCCGGTGCAGTGGTACAGGCCGTACTCGTGGGTCACGCACAGCTGCAAGATCTCGTGGGCAAGGTCGGCAGCGTTGGTGGGGTTGCCGCACTGGTCGTTGACCACTTCCAGCTTGCCGAACTTTTTGCCCGCGTTCACGATGGTCTTGACAAAGTTTTTGCCGTAGTAGCTGTACAGCCACGCGGTGCGCACGATGAAGTGGCGGTGGCAGAACCGCTCCACATACTTTTCGCCCATGAGCTTGGTGGAGCCGTAGGCGCTGATGGGCCCGGGCAGGGTGGCTTCATCCTGCGGGATGCCGCCGTTCTCCCGGCCGGAGAACACATAGTCGGTGGAAACGTGCACCAGCCGTGCGCCGGTCTTTTCGGCAGCCTGTGCCAGATTGCGGGGGCCGAGGGCGTTTGCCTTAAAGGCATCGTCGTGGTGCACCTCGCACCCGTCCACGTTGGTGTAGGCGGCGCAGTTGATGATGATATCCGGGCGGTTGCGCCGCACGAACTCATCCACCATCCTGTAATTGGAGATATCCAGCTCCGGCAGATCCACCGGGATCACCGTAGCGTTGAGCAGCTTTTCGGGGATGGGGCCCAGCTCGCTGCGGCCCTCCTGCAGCTGCTTGAGCAGCTCTGTGCCCAGCTGCCCCTTGCAGCCTGTGACAATGATTTTCATACCAATGTGCCTTTCCTTATGCTTAGTAGCGCAGCTTGCCGTCGGCCACGTTCTTCAGATGCTGGCCGTAGGGGCTCTTGCCGTAGCGCTCGGCGCTTTCCAGCAAGGTGTCGCGGTCGATCCAGCCATACTTGAAAGCGATCTCCTCCGGTGCGCTGATCTTGATGCCCTGACGCTTCTCGATCATGTGCACAAAGTCGGCAGCCTCCACAAGGCTCTCCATCGTGCCGGTGTCCAGCCATGCAAAGCCGCGGCCCAGCAGCTGCACATCCAGCTCGTCCTTTTTCAGGTACATGTCGTTCAGGGTGGTGATCTCCAGCTCGCCGCGGGCAGAGGGCTTGACCTGCTTTGCCATCTGGACCACTTCCTTGTTGTAGAAGTACAGGCCGGTGATGGCGTAGTTGGACTTGGGATGCTGGGGCTTTTCCTCCACGCTGAGCACCTTGCCGTCCTTGTCGAACTCCACGATGCCAAAGCGCTCGGGGTCCTGCACATAGTAGCCGAACACGGTGCAGCGGCCCTTGTTCTCGGCGTTGGCGGCGGCGTTCTTCAGGATCTTGGAGAAGCCGTTGCCGTAGAAGATGTTGTCGCCCAGGATCATGGCGCAGCAGTCGTCGCCGATGAACTCCTCGCCGATGGTGAAGGCCTGCGCCAGGCCGTCCGGCGAGGGCTGCTCGGCGTAGGAGAGGTTCACGCCGTAGCGCGAGCCGTCCCCGAGCAGGCGCTCGAAGTTGGGGAGGTCGGTCGGCGTGGAGATGACCAGGATGTCCCGGATGCCCGCAAGCATGAGGGTGGACAGCGGGTAGTAGATCATGGGCTTGTCGTAGACCGGCAGCAGCTGCTTGGAGGTCACGAGAGTGAGCGGGTACAGTCGCGTGCCGGACCCGCCCGCGAGGATGATGCCTTTCATTTAATCTGTCCTCTACAATCGAAATGCGCTTTAGATCGAGTGATAAATAAGACTTGGGTATCCTATTTTGCTAAACCCCCTCATTCTTAACGAAATAGGCAAGGTAATGACTGCGGAATATGGCTACCTGAATTGCCCCTTCCATTTTTCAATGCTCGACCAAGGGAGATTGATTCCGGTTATTTCAGGTTGGTTAATCCAATCAGCCATTTTGAGTAAAAAGTCATCTTCTCGTTCGAAAACAGGAAGTCCGGTATCTTCACCGATGATCGCGTGCCAAATGTTGGTAATGGACTCACTTTGCTTCAACGCTATGAAAAGCGCCAGTATCGAAAATCAATTTATAATCCCACAATGATGTGAATTCGTTCGGGCAAATAACGACCGCAAAGTGATACAAGCGAATAAGATTCGGCAAGAGTTAGCGCCCAAACAGCAAATGTCGAAACACCAAGTGGAATGACGAATAATCCAAGCAGTTTCCAAACGGCCTTGAGAACAAGTATATGGCAGAGGTAGATTCCAAAAGAGGCGTTCCCAAGGTCAACAAGCAAAGTAGAAGATAATCGCGACTTGAATGATCCCGGAACCGCCATAAGAAGCGCGATCACAGCTAAAGAGGTCGCGGCAGAACCGAGCTTAAGCTGAGTTGTGGCCATATTGAAATCGCCAGTCAAATACCACCAGAAGCCTGCGACCTCCTGAATTATTAAAAATATAAAGAGCACTGCAACAAGCTGAGTGGTTCGTCCTTCAATGAGCGCAGCCCAACGCCTCCAGTCGAGACCGAAAACATAAAAGATGAGCCACATGGGGCAGAAAACCTGTATTAGAGGCAATGCGATACCGGCAACGGCAGCGAGCTCCCTTAGAAGCAAGCAAGCCGGTGTCACACAATAGACAAAGAACCTATACCGTGAAAGGAGCCTGAACAGTACCGGAGTAAGCAGCGCAAGCTGTGAATAGACCAATAGATAGTACATCTGAGCCGATACGGAGCCCACGGCGAACGCCAGAAACCCAGACGCCCATGAAGGGCGGGAAACGCCGCAAGATAGATAACGCTCCAGAACGCATAAGGTCCGGCAACCTTGCTAATGCGGCGTCGAAGACCCCCCCCCGCATTAAATTTGCGCTCGTCGGTAAGAACACCGGATAAAAACAAGAACAACGCAACAGAAAAGTTGAGGAATGGGCGAATGGCGACCGACGCGGCACATTGAGGAAGACAGTGGATAAGCACCACTGCGGAAATCGCAAGCCCACGAAGAGCTTGAAGGTAGCGATCCTTGGCCATCTAGGCTCTCCTTCCAACGAGTCTCTTTAGTCGTCGTTTAATACCACCAAGCTTGCCGCGGACACGCTGCCAGAGAGTGGGACGGAAATCCCACTTGTCCATGAGATCTGGGATGGAAAGCCCGGCAGACACGTCGTTCAAGAACTCGTCGCGCTTTGGATAAGGCGTGACAGAATGGACGAGGCTAGGGTTGCCCGCGATTACCCCATCAAGCGTCGCCGGACCGTTTGCAGTAAGCCCAGAAATAGCCTCGAATGCCCGCACGCCCTTCTCGGTATTGCATAGGACGGCAGATACGCCCTTGGAGTTGTCGACCTCGGGATGGGTATTCTGGAACCCCCAGAAATCACCGAGCGTGATATCGGCGCCGCTGGAGCGCTTTGCTGGACATGCCAGACAGGACGAACGAAGGCTCGCATTGGCCAGAAACGCTTTCATGTACCAGTCTTTGCCGAATATCTGGGACTCGGTGTCCCCGGTGTTGTCTTTCTCCGCTATGTGCTTGTACATAGCGGAGAAAGACAACCATCCGGTTGTCTTACTCCGCATATTGACGTCGCAGACGTCCGACCCGAAGGCCTCACCACGGTAGTCGACCCAGCGCGACCAGAGCTCTGGAGACGGAACACCGTGGCAGATGACGTCGACGCCGAGGAAGAGGTCAGAGTCGGCGAGTTTCCCCAGGTATGAGCGCATGCCAGCCACCTGGCATGCAGTACCGGCAAAGAGCGCCGGCCTGCCTTCACGCAGGGCAGCGCGGACGCCCTCGAAGACGCCGCGGCCAACCGCGCTCTGAACGTATTTCGAGCGCATAACGGCGCCGAGCGCCGGCCTGTCCTCCACGAGCACGTGACGAAGCTCGCGGCAACCGTCCGTCCACGCGGCGCCCGCCACAACACCGCCGCGCGAGAGAGCGTCACCGGCGAGTAGACCGAACACGCCGCCCGACGACGATCTATCGAGCAAGCCGACGTCATGAGCCTTCGCCCAGAGGGCGAACTCGCACCCGTCCTCCCCAGGGGCGTTGAGCGCCGGGCATACGGCGTCGCACGCCCCGCAGCCTACGCACCCGGAGGCGTCGACGGTGGGGTGTAGGAAGCCACAATCATCGGGTTCCATGGAGATGCATGACTTGGGGCAGCGGGCAGCGCACGCGCCGCAGCCGCAGCAACGGTCGCCAAGCGAGACGACCCTCGGGGATTTCTCGGAATCATTCATGATGGACCCTATCTAAGGAACGGGAGACGAGAGACGACCGCGATACGTTCGTCCTTCGTTAGGACGGCGAGCCAAAGGGCTATGGCGAAAAGCGCGCTGTAAACGGCGCCCCACTCGAGGAACGCGGGCCATCCGTTGACGGGCAGGACCGCCGTGCCAGCGAGGCAGGCGACGGTGACGGCAGCCCAGGCGAGCAGCACCGGCAGGTTCCGCTTCCAGAAAAAGAGCATGTCGAGACCGACCCGCTTCTGGTAGTACCAGTTCATCCACAGTCCGTTGCCGAGCACGATGCTGACGACATAGGCGATCGCGGGGGCCCACGGCCCCAGCGCCGGGGCGGCCGCGGCGGTGAAGGCAACGTTCCCGACCGCCATCGCAAGGTAGACGAGACTCCTGGCGTGGTGCATGTTCTTGGCCCTCTGGATCTCGATGCCGACGTTCTGACAGAGGGGCACCATGACGGGTAGCGTCATGGCGAGCACGAGCCAGTAGGCCTCGGCGAAGCCCGGGCCCGCCCACCTCGTCACGAAAAACTTCCCGAGAATAGCGAAACCTCCGTACACCCAGCAAAACAGTACCATCTGGTAGCGGCCCACGCGCGTCATAAGGCGAGTGAGCTCGGCGTTGTCGTCCGAGGTGGCGACGATGCGGTTGACCTTCGGAATGAAGACGTTCGACATCGTGGTGGAGAGCGAGTAGAAGACCTGGCGGATGTTCACGGCCACCGCGAACAGAGATACCGCAGTCGCGCCCGAGATGGCCCCCAGCATGATGTTGGGCACGCTCTGATTGACCATCTCGCAGACCTGGTTACCGAAGATCCAGGCACTGAAGGCGGCGATGCCGCGCATGACGCCCCAGTCGGCACCCCTGAGCTCGAAGCGCATGCCCAGCACGACGATGGCGTAGCGCGCGTTGAGGGCGAGCAGGACGAGGTTCACCGCGAGCTGTGCTAGGGCAACGCCCACGGGCCCCATACCGGCGGCCAGCAGGGCCCAGGCGCACAGCGGCGTCGCAAGCGTGGTGACGAGCTGCCTGGTCTGCTGGTAGACGAAGCGCTCGTGCGCCGTGATGTAGGAATTGAACACGACGGTGAACAACGTCGAGGCGACGTTGAGCGTCATGATGGCGAGCAGCTCCCGGGCGAGCGAGACCTGCGCCTCGGTGAACCCGGCCGAGAACACTGCGCCGGCGTTTGCGGAGAAGCCCATGCCGAGGGCGACCGCCGCGGCTGTGACGGCGACGTAAAGCGTGAGGTACATGCCGTTCAGGTGCCGGATGTCGCGCTCGCCGCCGTGCGCCACCGTCTGCGTGTAGAAGCGCACGTAGGCCTCGGAGAAGCCGAAGGACAGGAGCGTCAGCGAGAAGACAAAGGAGTTCGAGCTCTGGAAGACGCCGTAGTCCGCCTGCCCCACGTAGGACAGTAGCATCGGCGTGTAGACGAGGTTGACGAGGTTCTTTGCGAGGATGTTGGCGTAGCCGAGGAGGGCGCCCGAGCAGTTCCGAATTACATACGGAAAGAATTGACCGCTCAACGAAAGAAACACCCAGCTCGCTGGCTAGCGTGTCGAATCGGCTGCTCATGTCTGGACCAGTGGACTCACGAGGGCAATAAATCAGCGGCTTCCCGAACAAGATCGAGAAAATTGATCCGTGATATGAATCTGTCGCTACAAGCTTTGCGTGACGGACGGCATAGAGGAACTCTGAAGGCCCGAGGGCGTAGTAGCGCGCATCCCCTAGTAAATCGACCCTCTTGCAGCTAAGTGAATCACAGATTTCGGCAACCCTCTCTTCGTAAGCTGCACTCCCGAGGAAGTACGTCAATACATAATCATTTGGAAGCCCGCAGTGCGGCTCTTTTTCATACCTTTCCCACCAGGAGCCGTCAAACATCAGTGTTGGGTCAATCAACACCTCGGCCTTTAAGCCGTACAGACTGTTTATAAGCTCGGCGCTCTTCTGCTCACGAACGGACAGCCTATCAAACCCGTCGAAATAGCCGTGGAACAGCTCACGCTTCTCCTCGGGAATCGTCGGAGCTGCCAAGCTTGGCGAAAAAGCAATGCGCTTTTCTCTTGGCGAAAACGTGAGAAACATAGTGGAGTTAGCGTCAGGGGAATACGGAGACCAAACTTGGTCGCTCCCAGCAACGAAAAAGTCATAGGATTTAATGTCACGTGGAGGGTTGGAATCAGATATAACCTCCCGGCTAAAGGAAATGTTACGGGAATTGAAATCCTCAAACGAACGATGCCTCTGGATGTGGGCAACGGCAAGCCCCTTTGGAATGAGCGAAGCCAAAGACTTGAGCTTGTATTTGGCAGATCTCGAGTCCTTCTGTCTGAACGTAAGGACATCTGCACCCGAGAGTTTGAGAGTTTCTTGGACAGCAAGGTTCTGGAGCCTCTGCCCATAGTTGTCCCCATGCGTAAATGTGGAAATGCCTATTTTCATGTTCAAACCTGTTCTTCGTCTCTATCAATAATCAAATAGTCTGCAGCCGAGGAATTCCACGACCAAGCCAGCGCTCCACAGAGCAGCAGTAGGCACAAGCAGCAGTTCACCCTTGTAAAGCACTGCGTATACAGAAAGGTAATAAGAATTGTTAGCAAAAGGAGCAAACGAACAATCCGGCCATTAGATCCTTTTTCCTGCTCCATAAACTCACTAACCACGGAGTGGAAAAACGCTACATACGCTGCCGTCTCCCAAACCCCCATGAGAATCAAGAAAGACCCCATATCCGCTTGACCAAAGTGGTTAAACGACATGAACCCGGACGCGTAGAAGCTTGAGGCTCCAAGACCCTCTCCGAGACTCCATGTAGCCGGTCTCAAGAGAGCGAAGCCGATGATAGCAATCCTCTCGTTACTGCCGTCGGCAGCAGTACCGACGGAAGCTGAACTGCCAACCATATCGAACAGACCAAACACTTGCGTATCCACGAGGATCTGGAACGCAGGCACCAAGGCGTATGCAATTGTCAGGATAAAATACAAGGCGACAAGCCAAAAGAAGGGACCCGAAACATCCGCTTCTCCTCTCATGACTGAAATAAGCCAGAACATCACTAAAACGAGAGGAAGGATTATGAAGAGCGCCTTATTATCGTTGAGTGTCGCAAGATAGAAGGACAGGACGATAAGGCAGACGTTGTAAGCGATGGCAAGGGATGGCCAGAGAGGACCCCGAAGCCTCCTAATCTAGACGAAGTTGTAGAGCACGACGAATGAAGTGTAAAGGGCCACCGCATGGACGGACGCATAAGAGAACAGGCCGGAGATATTGTCCTCGAAGTAACTGATGTCGTTCGTTGTCGCAGCGATCATCCCATGGGTAGAGTACTGGATAAACATGATCGCCATATTGAGAAGCAATATGGCGTTGAAGACCGGAAAACCTGCATCAAAGAGTCCAAGAAGAAAATCCCTCTTGTTAGTGACCAAAAGAAAGAAGTAAAGCGTATAGACAAACGGGTAGAGGAGCAGCAAAATATTCGCCCTAAACGTTTCCATATTGCCACCCAAGAGGGCACCAGACAGCCACCCTGCAACGGTAATCAGCCCAAGTAGTAGCGCTCTACCGCTATATTTCCATCCGGAGAAGAGCGCCCTCACGCAAATCATGCCGGTAATTACCCAGTTGAGGTATCGCCCCAGACCATAGTACTCAAGGAAGAAAACCTGCGCCAAGATACCTATAACGATCGTCGCATCCGCCAGGTCACCCATGCAAACGGTTAGAACGCCTTGCTTATTAGGGATATACCAACGACCTCTTCGACCAGCCCGCTCCTCCGCTTTATTTATAACGAGCCTCGCATGCCTATGATCTTGCATTGAGTACCTCCAGCAGCACACGTTCAATCAGCCTCGTGTGCATGTGAACTCCCGTGTTGAGACCTACCGAGGAGCATGGAAGCAGGTCTACGATCTCATCTGAATCGACAAGATCGAGCGGACCAGGCTTTCCGCTCCTGAAACGATTGACCTCCCTGATAAGCCGGCTCTTATCCCTAAACAGCCCGATTAGCTCCTCCTCGTTATTCAGCACCAAACCGGACCCATGCTCAACGACAAAGTCGGCGACATTGCCTGCACATGCACTCGAAATCGTATAAGCGTTTGCGGAGTAAGATTCCATACAGGTGTAGCTATAGGTCTCTGGACAAGATGGCCACATGACAACGATGGCAATCTCGCACTCCCTGAGAGAGTCGGTCATGGCATTTGGGTGCTTCTCATCAAATTCGACAAACCACTTGTTCATCCCTGGATACATATCGTTCGAGCTGTTGAAGACGAAGAACTCGTACTCTTGTTCATCGACCGCAGATACGAGGCGAAGCCAGGTCTCCCAGCCCTTTGTCTTCCTCGGCATCCCCAGAAAGGCAACCCTGATGCGCTCCCCTGCGTTCAGAGGACGTCTGTTGCCCAGATACTCTCCAAGCAGCTTTTGGTGCGGTATTACATCAACAAGGCCCTCGTATTGGGGCCGGAATGAGAGAAACCGATTCTTCGTATAGGTCGAAGGTGCAACAAAACGGAGATTTTTGATGGAGTCAAACAGCCCTTGGATCTTCGACTCCACACGAAGGCTGTTACTGAAGTGGGGGCATTTCTCGCAGGGAGCGTCGCCGAGCCTTGAGCTGTCACAAAAGCCGCTCCTATTTTGGAGGTTATAGCTTGTACAACACAGGTAATAGTCGTGGAGAAAGGCCCTGACCGGTGTTTTGCCTGTAACTTTTAGCAGTTCGGAGACTTTCTCAAGGCTCACGTACAGAAGGTGGTGGATATGAAGCTCAAGAAGGCTGAAGCCGCTTTTTTGCCAGCTGCAAAGGGCCTCGCACACCTGGGCAATACTGAAAACACCAGCCTCCACCCCGTCGACCGTAACCCCGAATTCGCAAAATAGCATCTGGTCGTCCCTGAACAGGGTCTTCTTAACCGAGTGGAGATAGACGTAACTTATGCCGTGCGACGCCATGGCCTGCTGACTCGCCATAATAGCCTTTGGGGTGCCGGTCTTGTCCTTGAGATAGTCGCAAA
>OMAG01000729.1_pt1 | contig 12149 bp, 7 predicted proteins | sample 1673781 | NCBI WGS metagenome assembly OMAG01 (sample SAMEA103958127, study PRJEB25191) | human gut metagenome | biome: human-associated habitat [ENVO:00009003]; feature: intestine environment [ENVO:2100002]; material: feces | place: Germany | collected 2013/2015 | reverse complement strand
AAAGCTTTTATATTCAGATATCCGTTTGGAATCAGCTCAGCAAAACTATCTGATGGCTGGGATGCATTTACGGCAGGAATGAAGCAGATCTTCTGTGGTTTGCAGAATTACACAAATGGACTTCGCCAGACAAATTTCTGGGATTGTTTTGGAAATTCACTTTTTATAACGGTTGGATCTGTACTTCTTATAATACTTTGCTGCTCAATGTGCGCATGGTATATAGTAAGAGTTAAGACAAAGGGCACAAAAATAATGTATACACTTTGTCTCTTTTCAATGATCGTACCATTCCAGATGGTAATGTTTACTCTTTCAAAATTTGCAAATATGCTTCATCTTTCAAATCCGCTCGGTATAATAATCGTTTACCTTGGATTTGGTGCAGGGCTTGCGGTATTTATGTTTACCGGATTTGTAAAGAGTATTTCACTTGAGATAGAAGAGGCTGCTATGATAGATGGATGTACACCTTTACAGACATACTTCCGTGTAGTATTTCCTATACTTCGTCCAACAGCAGTGACTGTAGCAATACTTGAGGCAATGTGGGTATGGAATGATTATCTTCTTCCTTCACTTGTTCTTAATATAAACAAGTATAAAACCATACCGATTGCCATTCAGTATCTGAAGCAGAGCCATGGAATGATTGACTGGGGAGCAATGATGGCGATGCTTGTACTTGCAATCTTACCAATTGTGATCTTTTACATTTTCTGTCAGAAATATATTATAGAAGGTGTGTTAGCAGGAGCGGTAAAGGGCTAGGTATACAAGGACCAACGAAACTTATCTAAAATACAATTGACAGGTTGGTGGAATTCGGAAGGTATGATATAATTGGCATAGCAAATTATATCTGTGAGAATACTTATTGATATAATTTATGAAAACATTTATATGGGGAAAAACAGTGACAATTGTAGATATAGCAAAAGAATCGGGATACTCTGTAACAACGGTATCCCGAGTTTTAAATAATAGACAGGATGTAAGTCCTGAAGCGAAAAATAAAATAATGGAAATTGTAAAAGCACATAATTTTGTGCCAAATACAAACGCCAAGAGGCTGAAGCAGACAAGCTCAAGAAATATATATGTGCTTGTCAAAGGTACATCAAATATGCTCTTTGCGAATATAATCGAGGAAATCCAGTGTGTTGTTGACAGATCAGATTATTCTTTAAATATCACATATCTGGATGAGGATGATAATATCGGAAATGAGACGATAAGGATATGCAGAGAGAGAAAGCCGCTTGGTGTTATTTTTCTTGGAGGAAGCCGTGACGATTTTACCGAAGAATTTTCTGAGGTATCAGTGCCTTGCGTTATTGTTACAACTTGTGCAAAGGGCTGGAATGTAGATAAGCTTTCGTCTTTGTCTATTGATGATGAGAAGGCGGGAGAGACTGTTGTCGATTATCTCATTCAAAACGGACACACGAAGATTGCCGAGATAGGAGCCAATCTGGAATTATCCCAGACAGCTATTTTACGTCATAACGGATATATTAACAGCCTCAAAAAAAACGGAATAGTTCCCGATGAAAGATATTATGAGAGAGCCAGATTCTCATATGATAGTGCATACAGGGCGATGGAACGCCTTTTGGAGAAGGATATAGAAATTACAGCTGTTTATGCAATTTCAGATGTGATGGCTATAGGTGCGATAAGAGCAATACTTGACAAAGGCTTAAAAGTACCGGATGATATATCTATAACCGGTTTTGATGGATCTGTGCTTTCACAGTACTACAATCCAAAAATCGTGTCTATCAGACAGCCGCATAAGGATATGGCAGCCAGAAGTGTTGAGATGCTTTTTAATATGATAGACCTTAACAAACCGGTGACACATGAAATAATCCCATTTGAACTGATCAGTGGGGAGAGTGTTATAAATATTGGCACCCGCCCGGAACACTAAGTAGTATTGTCTGACTAAACAGATGGGAATGATTTCTGATTAATAATAATCCGGGAGGTCTGTCAGATGCAGCAGGACAAACTAAAAAAAACATTGAAATTGGCATGGTCAAAGGGACTGTCATTATTTATGGCCATGGCAGGAGCTATACTTCTTGTATTTTTGCTATTCAGATTTGATTCTATACTTGACCAGATACTTCGTGTCTGCAATATACTTATGCCTATAATAATGGGAATTGTTATAGCATATCTGCTTAATCCTGTGGTTGAGTTTTATGAAAGACATCTGGACAGGAGTCTCGGAAAATTTATAGAAAAAAAGACAAAGAAGAAAGTTTCCATGAGAGGATTGTCTATTTTCATAAGTGTGATAATAGTATTAGCAGTAATTGCTCTTCTCATAATGATGGTCGTTCCGCAAATATATACCAATATAAGCAATCTGGTTTATTCATTTCCTGAACAGATCCAGGATCTGGTGGGAAAGCTTATGGAGCTTGCAAAAAATAATGAGAAAGTCAGAAATGCAATAAACGGATTTTATGATAATTTCATGAATTACATCACAAACTGGATCAAGTCAGATATGCTGGGACAGGTTTCTGTTGTTATAGACGGGATAATGGGGATATTTGGAACAGCAGTAAATTGCCTTGTAGCTTTTATTGTTGCTATATATGTGCTTTTAAGCAAGGAAACATTCCGCAGGCAGATTAAAAAAGTTATAAATGCTTTTTTCAATGAACGTCAGACAAATGTGATCGTAAGTGTAGTAAAGGAAAGTGATAAGATATTCGGAGGGTTTATCAGCGGAAAGATAATAGATTCCTTTATAATTGGTGTTATTTGTTTTGTATGCTGCCTGATACTCAGAATGCCTTATGTTGCTCTTGTTAGTGTGATCGTTGGAGTCACTAATCTGATTCCGTTCTTTGGACCATATATCGGAGCTATACCGAGTGCGGTTCTTATATTATTGGACAGTCCGTCAAAGGGAATTGTGTTTATTATTTTTATAGCAATTTTGCAGCAGGTAGACGGAAACATAATCGGACCAAAGATTTTAGGACAGTCAACCGGGCTCTCTCCATTCTGGGTGGTATTTGCGATCTTCCTTGGAAATGGATTGTTTGGGATAGTCGGACTTTTTATAGGAGTGCCGCTGTGGGCGGTTGTATATTATCTGATCAAGAGATATGTAAATTATCGGATAAGGATTAAAGAACAGGTAGAGGCTGAACATATACAAAAGTAACAGTAAAAAATGGAATATATCCAAGAAAAACAGGATTAAAAAATAGTAGAGAATGAAAATATGGATTGCGCAATTATTTTATTGCGCAGTCCTTTTTTTGCGTAAAATTGACAATACATCAAAAGCAATTTTTAAAGTTTCGATGATTTATTGCTATAAAAGTATTGACAATTAGTTTTATTTCAAATAGTATAACGTATATACGATACGTATAATACAAAAAGAAAAGGAGATCATGCTATGAGAGATGTAAATCAGCATATTGGGGACATTAACAGTAAGACTATTTTTAAGAATAATATTCTTTGTGCGCAGTTTATCAGAGATAATATTAATATTCCGCTGCTCAAGAATGTGCAGCCGGAGGATCTGGAAGACGTTACAGAACGATTCAGTTCATATTTTGGAATAGAGTATGAAGCAGATACGGTTAAACGTATACGTATTCACATAGAGGATTATGAGGAATTGTTTTATATGATTTCATTGATAGATCATAAAAGTGATGTCGATTATAATGTAGCAATGCAGCTTCTTAAATATATGGCATGCATATGGGCAGAATATGAGAAGACTTTTTTATCAGAACGTGGTAAAATAGGTAAAAATAAGTCGTTCAGGTATCCTCCGATCATTCCGGTCGTTTATTATGAGGGTAAGAAAGAATGGACAGCAGATATGTATCTTAGGGACAGGATCATGTTTTCTGATATTCTTCGTCCATATATACCTGATTTCAAGTATATTGTCGTCAGAAATCATGATTTCTCAGATGAAGAACTGCTGGCTCGGGAAGATGAGATGTCGTTGCTGATGCTGATAAATAAGTTTCAGACGGCTGATGACATTACAAATTTCAGGGACATAGAGAAGGATAAGATTGATTCTATAATCCATAATTCTTCTGAGCAGGTTATAGATATTATAGCAGCGGTGGTTAGATCACTATGTACTAAGATTCATATTTCGGCAGAGGAAACTGATGATGCGGTTCAGAAAGTGAGGGAACACAAATTGGGTTATCTATTTGAGAATATGGAAAAAATCGATATACAACAGTTGCGTAAAGAAGCAGAGGAATGGCGTAAGCTCGGGGAGGAGGAACGGCAGAAGGCAAAAGAGGAACGGCAGAAGGCAAAAGAGGAGCAGCAGAAGCGAAAAGAAGAGCAACAGAAGCGAATAGAAGAGCAGCAGAAAATAAAAAGAATGTCAATGACGATTCTAAAAGCTTTTTTCGATGATCCGGCAGAGTATGATATGGAGCTTATAAAATCTGTAATTGATAGCACAGATGATACTAATAGGATAGTAAGCTGGACAGATGCTACCGAAAATTGTTCAGATAAAACAGCTTTGTATAATGAGATAATAGGCAAATAGTTATTGTATAAATAAGTCGAGAGGGGAGAGAACATATTGATAATAAGTGAAAAGATATTTTACCTATTAGATAAAAATGGAATGTCACAGAAGGATTTTGCGGCACAGACAGGAATCTCTCAAAGCACGATCAGTGACTGGAAAAGGAAAAAGACTAATCCATCAGCGGATAAGATACTGAAAATATGCGAGGTGCTACATGTGACACCATATGAATTGCTGTCAGAAAGAGATATGACCGCTGATGAAGGATCGGACTATCTGGCAGCACTGAATAATGATGAGGGCATAGTGCTTGAAACTTTCAGAAATCTGCAGACAAAGCAGAAGGAAAGATTATTGGGATATCTGGAAGCCTTGAAAGATATTAAATAGGTTGACAAGAATGTGATAAGATACAGAACGAGAAAAATTAAGTTATAAAATTGTAAAATAGTACTTGAATACTAAAATATATGTGTATATAATGTGTGGACGAGGTTTAAAAAATTGCTTGGTTCACACACTTTATTTTATGTAAAAATATATAAACAATTACATAAAATAATAAATCGTGGGGAACTTTATTACGATTTGGAGAAGGAGATTTACACATGAAAACGGATATGACCAAAGGTAATCCAATGAAGATCATTCTGATGTTTTCAATCCCTGTTTTGATGGGAAATTTGTTCCAGCAGTTTTACAACATGGTTGATACGATCATAGTAGGCCAGTATCTTGGATCGGACGCACTTGCGGCGGTTGGATCAACAGGCTGTCTTATGTTTCTGGTACTGGGATTTGCGAACGGGATCGCACAGGGCTTCGGAGTCATGGTAAGCCATGCATTTGGGGCGAAAAACGAAAAACTGCTCAAGCATTATGTTGCGCTTGCTATCATATTGACGGTGATAGTTTCGGCAGTGCTTACGATACCGACAGTGCTCGCATCAAAGCAGTTTCTTATATGGATGAACACACCGGAGAATATTCTGAATATGGCGGATGCATATATAAAGGCTATTTTTGCGGGAATTTTCTGCACTATGTCATATAATGTGGCGTCAGGACTTTTGCGAAGCATAGGTGACAGTAAGACACCGCTGTATTTTCTTATATTTTCATCGGTGCTCAATATAATACTTGATGTGTTTTTCATAGTCGTTGTGAAAGCCGGAACGGCTGGAGCTGCATATGCGACGGTAATTTCGCAGGGACTTGCTGCAGTCCTGTCATTTATAGTAATGTTTAGAAAATACGATATACTGCGCACGCATCGTGATGACTATTATATGGATTGGAATGGAATATGGCATATGCTGTCAATCGGTATCCAGATGGCGCTCAACTATTCTATCACAGCTATTGGAACTATGATTTTCCAGGCTGCTGTCAATGTATTTGGATCACAGGTGGTTGCGGCATTCACAGCGGCATCAAAGGTTAATAATATTGCAACGCAGACTATGCCAACACTTGGAACGGCTGCTGCAACATATTGTGGACAGAACCTGGGAGCGGGAAAATATGATCGTATTTTCAAGGGAATGAAATCGTGCTTCTGGATTTGTATAGGTTGTGCTGTTTTAGCAGCCGCAATCAACTGCTTTGTGGGACCGCACATGATAGGCTGGTTTATCACATCGCCTACGGCTGCTGATATGGACTATGCAATGAGATATCTACGTATCGCAAGTATATTTATGCTGCCACTGGCCTGGATTTTTGCCTATAGAAATGGATTACAGGGGTTAAACCGCGGACTTGTTCCGATGCTCAGCGGAGTGATGGAGCTTGCTGCGAGAGTGATCGCCATAGCAATACTTGCAAAGCCTTTTGGCTATACTGGTGTGTGTTATGCAGATCCGGCTGCGTGGCTTTCAACAGGTGTACTCCTTATAGTGACATACTTAATATGGGAGTTGCGTACAAAGAAGAAAATCGCACATATCTAAATAAGATGGAATAATGTATACTCTTTTTAATCTATGATTTTTTATGAGATTGAGAAGAGTATATTTGTATTTTAGGCTGTTTTATAGAAAAAACAGTGTTATACTTTATTTAATCGGCAAAAAAGTGAGGGATTAAGAAGAGTATAACAATATAAAATACTGATAAAGAATTAGTATGAAAGGCGGCTTTTATGAATTACTATGATATTTCAAATCCAAACGCACCATTTACAACCGGTTATCAAAAGGGCTTATGGCAGAAAACGATAGTACAGATTTACAGAGTTCTAGTTATGATAGGCGGCATTTTAGGCGTATGCTTTATTATCGGAACTGGACAGCGTGAGGATTATACAATGGGAATGCTGGAATCATGCATGTTACTTCTGGTATCTTATCTGGTATTTTTGATTATGCTCATGTATGCGAGCATAATCATATCGACAAAAAAGACAGAAAAATGGAATCTTCAGGATAAGCACGATTACAATCTGGCTTTGTACAGAACCCGATATAAAGATAATAAGCAGCTTCAGGCTGTTACACTGATCCAGATGGCAAAACAGCAGATCCTTATGGGACACTATGATCTGGCTATACAGGCTTTGGAAATGGTTCGCACTGACCGTCTGAAACTACAGTATTTGAGAGAGTTTTATTTTTATAAAGCGGCAGCTTTGTACTTAAGTGATAAACATGGCTGGGAGGAAGTATTAAATAACTGCTATGCTATTCCACCGAAGTCTAAACAGCTGACGAATGATGAAATAGCATTTCTGTTTTCTCCTAGATGTGGAAAAATGGATCTGCAACAGACTATTTACAATCATAATCAAATTAGACGCAAGTGGCCGGTTTTGCTTATTATCACGGCGGTACTAGTATTGTATGCAGGGTTCTTTTACGGGATAATCGGGCTTTTGCCTGAGGGTTATCATTATAGAAGCTGGTATCAGATGTCATCGATCATGCTCACATCTGCGGGATGCATAATATTGTCGCTATTATGGATTATCAAACTTATATTGTTTAAAGACAATATTTCAACAAAGTCTAATGGAGTGAAAATATTTCAAAACAGTTGCCTGGTGGTGATGTGGTTTTGTCTGATGGCAGCACTTGTTATCTATCAGATAATGGCTTTTATAGGTATGGATGAGGAACTTGCAGAGTATCCGGGTGGTCTGATATACATGAGTTCTGGAAACGGCTATGTTTCGGAAGACTATTACAATCTAAAGGTTGGCCCGTTTTTGAGAAAAAATCTGACCACAAAAGAGTATATAGAATATGGTCTTGAAAGTGAGTTAAACGGTACTCATGAAAGTCAGAATGGCGCAAATAGTTCAGATGATGAAAATCAGAAAGACATAAATGACTCGGATAATGAAAATCAGAAAGGCACGAACAACTCGGAAAATTCGGATCAGGGCAACAGTGTTGAAAATGACACTCAGACAGAGGATTTTTCACAGGAACAAGGCAGCTCTTCCGATGAATCGAAAACCACAGATACAGAATCAGCAGTGTTTGCAGAAAGTCTGGCGGTCTACCAATATATGATGGACACAGGTGAAATAACCGATGGTGATCCTGATAAAGTAAGTTATGGTTTTACCGCGAAGGGCAGCTTCTATGCGATTTTTGAAACCGATGATTCAAATGGTGTTACCTGTGAAAAGCATCTTGTTTATGACAGAGTTTCAGAGAATGGCAAGTGTGATCTGTTCGTATATCAGCAGGAACAGGTGGGCGCAGATGCGAAGATACTAGGATTTTATGCCGTAAAAAAGGGTACAGGACAGGTTATATCAGCTGATAAGACCACCTGGGGCGGCGTCAGCAGTAAGGAATATCAGGACGCAACAGGAGAAAATTGATGAAACCAAATATTGCACATACACTTAAAAACTACAACTTCAAAAATGTCCCCAAGGATCTGATTGCGGGAATCATAATCATGGCGGTTTCAATCCCTATATCAATGGGATATGCACAGATAGCAGGGCTTCCGGCAGTTTACGGACTGTATGGATCGGTTTTTCCGATAATACTGTTTGCATTGCTTTCGACATCACCGCAGTTCATATTTGGAGTAGATGCGGCTCCGGCGGCGCTAGTCGGTGCGGCAGTGCTTAGCATGGGGATAGAGAGTGGCAGCAGCGAGGCTGTTACAGTTGTTCCTGTATTTACATTTTTCGTTGCACTGTGGCTTCTGGCATTTTACTTTATGAAAGCCGGAAAACTCGTAAACTATATATCCGCACCTGTTATGGGTGGTTTTATCACAGGAATATGCACGACGATAATACTCATGCAGGTGCCAAAGCTTATGGGCGGAACTGCTGGGACAGGTGAATTTTTTGAGCTTGCGGAACACATATGTGAAACTTTAAAACAGATAAATACAGCAGCACTGCTTATGGGAGCTATCGCACTTGCGATACTTCTGATAAGCAAAAAGATCATGCCGAAGTTTCCGATGGCAGTTGTACTCATGGCAGCAGGAGCGCTTTTTACATATTTTGGACCGGTAAAGGAATGGAATGTGCCAACACTTTCTACGGTTGAACCGGGAATGCCGGATTGGTGTATACCGGATTTTTCGGCAGTGAAAGTGACGGAGATAATCGTCATAAGCCTGTCTGTTGCGGTAGTCATAATGGCGGAGACACTTCTGGCAGAAAATAACTTTGCACAGAAAAATGGATACCGCATAGACGATAATCAGGAGATACTGGCATTTGCCATAGGAAATATGGCGGCCGCATTTACCGGCTGTTGTCCGATAAATGGATCTGTATCACGAACTGCAATGAGTGAGCAGTATGACGGCAAAACACAGCTTACCGGGATTGTTGCCGGATTATCGATGATAGTTGTATTGCTGTTTTGTACAGGATTCATAGGCTATCTGCCGATACCTGTGCTTACGGCAATAGTCATATCTGCTCTGATGGGAGCGACAGAATTTCATCTGGCAAAGAGGCTGTGGAAGGTAAGCCGCACAGAATTCTTCATATTTGCCGGAGCGTTTTTGGGAGTACTGATCCTTGGTACGATAAATGGAGTCCTCATAGGAATTATCCTCTCGTTCGCAGAAATGATAATAAGAACCTCAAAACCGGCCAGATGTTTTCTGGGAGTGCAGCCGGGACACAGCCATTTCAGGGATATGGCAGAGAGTACAAATATACATGCGGTTGATGGTGTGATCATTTACAGATTCAGCAGCAGCTTGTTTTTTGCCAACTCACAGGTGCTGGTGCGGGACATAGAAGATAGTATAAAATCTGATACAAAGGCCGTAATAATAGATGCCGGTGCGATCGGCAGCATAGACATCACTGCAGCAGACAGCATTGCGATACTTCATAAATCATTAAAGGAAAAAGGCATAAAATTTTATATGACAGAGCACATTGCCGGGCTTAACGACCAGCTTCGAAAACTTGGACTGGGCTATCTCATAGAGGATGGCTGTGTCAGAAGAACGATACATATTGCGCTTAAGGATATGGGAATAAACAGACCTTATCCGCTAGAGGGAGGCGTGGACAATGCTGCCCGCAGTGCATCAAGAAAACGTGCAGACAACAGAGTTCAGGAATTTGTCTGGGCATTCGGTTCAGAGAGTGAGGAACAGATAGAAAAGCAGATAAAGCTGCAGATAGAACAGCTTAAAAAGACAAAGGATGTCGAAAAAATCATGCATGGACGCTGGGCGCACATGGATGAATTCGATCAGGATGAGTGGCTTGAGCATCTGGAGGAACATCTCAAGGAGATCGTCAATATCTCTGGCAAGGATGAGAAGACACTTGCTGCACACATTGAAGCGCACAGACGAGATGTACATGAGCGCATAGCAAAAGAACATCCGGAACTTGCAGAAAAATTTGCAGAGAGGCGGCATCTGCTTGATAAACATCTTAAAGAAAGACGTCCTGACGTATACAGCTTAATAGAAAAATTAAGAGATGAAAAGTGACAATTTTACAGATGTCATAACAAACCCTTAATCTTTCCTTAATCATTAAAACACCCTTTTCATGTTACACTATAGATACAAAGAGAATGGTATTTAAAGTACAGCATGAAAGGGGGATTTTTTATGCGGAAAAGATTAATGGCATCGGGACTTGTGGTAATTATGGCACTGGGATTAATGGCAGGTTGTAATGGGAAATCCAGTGAAACAGAAAAAAATACACAATCTACAAAAGACAGCGGGAATGATAATGCACAGGTAAGTGAAGAAAGCGAAGAACGTACAATACAGTATTATTATGACTTTGGGGAAATAAATCAAAGGACATGGGTTGAGGATGTGAAGACACTACAGATACAGGATGATACGCTTCTGATACTTACAGATAAGACATATGACAATAAGGCGGTTAAAAAATTATCTGAATCGATCAAAGAATCAGGAAATGATTTTGACATTATAATGATAAAAATCCCATGGGAATATACGCTCAATGATACGATGGCTGATTTTATCCAATATATTCAGAAAAATGGTATAAATCCCGATATATTGTGTTCGGTTTACGGAAGAGTTACGAATAATCTTCCAAAGGAAATGCTGTATGACATGACAGATTATCTGTCTGCGGGAAAAGGCAAGCAGCTAAAAGCAGCCATGGATGATACATACTGGACACTTACGGAAGAAGATGGACACTGGTATGGCATCGGATCTGTTGTTGAAACCTGCCAGGGGTGGCTGGTAGACCGGGAAACTATGATAGATCTTGGACTTACGGTAGAAGACCTGAAAAAACCTCTTTCGGAACTTGAACCTGTTTTCGAAAAAGTAAAGGCAGAAAAGCCTGAACTTACACCATTTATTTATGGCTGGGGAATATTGGAATCCAACACACCTGTGATCATGTATGATAAAAATACATATACCGGTTATTGGGCTGGAGATGATGAGAAAAATATCAAAAATATATTCGATGACAGCCGTACATACGAATTGGTAGGGACGCTTAATACCTTCAGCGAAAAAGGGTACGCAAAGCTTGTAGATGATACGGAAAACAGGGATGATTATTTCATGAAAGCCGCATGGGATGCAACTCCACTTATGAGGACAGATTCACTTGATCTTTGGAGCAGTCCTACCGGACGGGAACTTGTGAGGATACCATATGATGATGCAGCCGGAGACGTTCTGATACAAAGCAGTGTGATACCGTCAGAATCAGACCATATAGACCAGGCTCTTGAGTTTTTAAATCAGGTAGACACTACAAAGGAAATGTCTGAGTTATTATTATATGGCATAAAAGATACAGACTACACATCTGATGGAAACACATATCAGACAGACAAAAAATGGAGTGAATTGGATCTGTACAGAATTCCGCTTGGAAATCTTTCAATATGCATGATTATGGAGCCATATGTGGATACGGAAATCAAAACAACAAGATCTGATATAGATGAGCTGCGTGAAAAAATGCAGGCGGATGACTTTGCATTCAACAGTTCCGCCGTAGAAAGCCAGTATAAGGCGGTATCAGAAATTATAAGCTATGTGAATAATCTGGATTCCCTGCTTGATTTTAATAATAAGCAAGAAAACAATGGAACTAATAACCGTGGACGTTTAACAGCTCACGAAT
>OMAG01000722.1_pt1 | contig 12265 bp, 10 predicted proteins | sample 1673781 | NCBI WGS metagenome assembly OMAG01 (sample SAMEA103958127, study PRJEB25191) | human gut metagenome | biome: human-associated habitat [ENVO:00009003]; feature: intestine environment [ENVO:2100002]; material: feces | place: Germany | collected 2013/2015 | reverse complement strand
GGCAGCGTCTCCGCAAACGCTTTATCTAACATGTCGCCCTTTACCGCTGTCACCGGCAGCTCCGGGTAACGCGCCAAATTCTCGTTTAAATAGTTGAATGCGCCGTCGTACAGCTCCACTTCCGTCACTTCGGCGTGTGCTTCTTTCGCGATGGAAAGCCCCACCGCACCCGTGCCGGCGCAAAGGTCAAGCCCCTTCGGTAAATTCTCGGTTTTCGACAGACGCTTACACACTGCTTCCACCAAAACAGCGGTGTCCTCGCGCGGAATCAGCACGCCCTCTCCGCAGGAAAGCGTCAGGCTCATAAAGTCCCACTCGCCAAGCAGATATTGCAGCGGCTCGCCCGTTTTGCGCTTTTTGAGCGCGGAAAGCACCGCTTGCTCCGCTTCAGACTCCGCCGGCTTATCGCCGTGCAGCAATAACTCCGTGCGGTTCGCGCCGCAGAAATGCTCCAAAAGGCACGCGGCTTCAAACGTCGGATCTTCCGTGACGGGTTCAAGCGCCGTTTTCGCTGTGCGGTACAGCTCGTTCAGCGTCATCGGATAATATCCTCGCCGTTTTCCGGGATGACCGCTTTCATCGCTGCAATGGCGGCTTCCATCATCTTATCGGTCGGCTCTTTTACGGTCAAACGCTGAAACCACAGGCCCGGCGCCGCAATGATGCGCGTCAGCACGTTATCGTACTTGCCGCAAAGCTTGATGAGCTCATAACCGATGCTGACAACGATCGGCAGGCACAAGAGCTTACAGAATGTGCGCAGGAACGGATTGGAAAACGGAATGAAAAAGCCGATGATGATGCCGAGCAAAAGCATTAAGATCATAAAGCTGGAGCCGCAGCGCGGGTGGAAGCGCTTTTGCTTCCGCACATTTTCCACGGTGAGCGGCAGGTCGTTTTCATAGCAGAAAATCGTCTTGTGCTCCGCGCCGTGGTAGCGGAATGTGCGGTCAATCTCCGGCATTTTAGAGATGACAACAATGTACAGTACAAAAATGACGATACGTAAAAGGCCCTCAAACACCGAACGCCAACCACTGATGCCGTCGCCCGTGAGCATCATCAGTCCGTTAAAGAGCACCGCCGGCAAAAAGAAGAACAGCAGCACCGCAAGCGCCACGCCCAGCACACCGCCCACGGCGACGACCGCATTCATCACCTTGTCTCCGAATTTCTTTTCGAGCCACTTTTCAAATTTCGAGGGCTCTTCCTCTTCCTCGCCGCCCACTTTATCCGCCGAAAGCGTCAGCGCCTTCATACCGAGGCGCAGGGTATCCACCATAGAGAACACGCCGCGTATAAACGGCTTTTTCAAAATAGGGTATTTTTCGCGCAGCGACGGCGTGGAAACCTCCTCCGTTGTAATATTTCCGGCTTCGTCACAAAAAGCCGCTACGTTTTTCTTCGGGCCAACCATCAAAATGCCCTCAAGCAAGGCCTGCCCGCCGATAGATGTTACGCGTTTTGCCATTCTTTCTCCTTTTGCTTATAAACAATATTTAATCCTGTTTTCTCTCCACGACCTGCACCTGCGCGGTGGCGGTGGGAATCTGCGTTGTATTGGAAAGCTCGGGATTCATCTCAAGCTTTTTCATGGTCGGTATCGTGATGATGACCGTGGTGCCCATGCCTTCTTCGCTGTCAACATCAAGCGAGCCGGAGTGCAGCTCCATGATCTCATTTGCGACGGCGAGACCGATGCCGTTGCCGCGCACGTTTTGGTTTGCTTTGTAGAACTTCTTTTTGACGTTTGGCAGATGCTCCGCCGGGATGCCGCAGCCACTGTCCTTAATGATGACGCGGATAAACCCGTCGTCCTCATACGCGGAAACGCGCACCGTACCACCGGGATTCGTGTATTTCAAAGCGTTGTCGATGACGTTGATGAACACCTGCCGCAGGCGATTCACATCGCCCAAAATCGGCGAAAGCATCGTGTCTTCCTCATCGTAAATGAGGTTTTTATGCTCCGTTCGCGCACGGTCGGTGAACATGTACACGGCCTCATCCAGCTCCGCCAAAAGATCGATCTTCTTGAGGATCAGCCGCATTCTGCCGCTTTGCATGCGGGAAAAATCCAGAAGCTCCTCCACCATGCCGGAAAGGCGTTCTGCCTCGCGCACGATGACGTTCATGCCCTTATCATACGTTTCGCGGCCGATGCCGCCTGTTTGCAGCGTTTCCGCCCAACCCTTAATAGCCGTCAGCGGCGTGCGCAGCTCGTGCGAAACAGAGGAAATGAAATCGTTTTTCATTTTTTCCGCTGTGCCAAGCTCTGCCGCCATGTCGTTGATGGAGTCGCACAGTGCGCCGAGCTCGTCGTCCTTCTCTTTCTTGACGCGCACGTCAAAATCGCCCTTTGCGATTTTTTCCGCCGTAGCATTGAGTTCCCGAATGGGCGTGATAATAGACCGCACGAAATAAATGCCCGAAAGCGTGACGAGCACCAAAATGAGCACGCCGATGCCGATCAAAACCAGCACAACATACGTAATCTGCCGGTCTGCGCGCTCCATAGAGACGATGTACCGCACCGCGCCGAGCACCGCGCCGTTTGCGCCGCGCGCCACGCGCGAGACGGCCATGACCTTCTCGCCGCTTGCGAGCTTGCCGATCCAATAGCCGTACCCGTTTTCGCTGTGCAAGGCGCTTTCAAAATCGGGCTTGCTCTGGTTTTGGTCCGGCGCAAAGCCGGAAGATGTAGACAAAATGCTGCCCGAACGCGAGACCGCCATGACCTCCATGAGGTCTTTATCCGGGAAATTTTCGGTGTAGCTTCTGGCTGCAGCGTTAAACTCGCTTACGGTTTTCATGCTGCCGGAAAGCACGGTGGGCAGCTCGTCGCTGCGGCCGATGAGCGTCATTTGTATGCCGTTATAGGCATAGCTCTGCACAACGAAAGAAAGCGCCGCAATACAGGCTGTAAATAATAAAATCATCACACCGAGGCTGTTAAACAGCCAGCGTCTTGCAATACCTTTTTTAAACACGCGCTTTCCTCCTTTCTGTGCTTCTTTTCGTAGTTACCACTATTTTTAAATGACTTGCCCTGCAAGTCATCAGAAAACCCATGCAACTGGGTTTTCTGCGGTTCAACAGTCCACCGGACTGTTCTAGCAATGCAAAGCATTGCTTACTACTATTCCTAGTTTTTTATTAGGCAAAAAGATTTCGTCGTCTGCGGACGACGCCTCAGGGCCTTGCCCCGAGACCCCATAAACTTTCTGAAGAAAGTTTAATCAAAGACTTCATTCGTTTGCTTTCACGCAACCTTTTGATTACTTATCCCACCGATAGCCGATGCCCCACACGGTGACAACATGTCTCGGGTTCGAGGGCTCGTCTTCAATCTTCATTCTCAATCTGCGAATATTCACGTCTACGATTTTTTCCTCACCGACATATCCGCTGCCCCAGACGTGCTTTAGAATTTCGGAGCGTTTTAACGCCTTACCGGCATTTGAGATGAAGTATTCCATGATCTGAAACTCCACCTGTGTCAGCTCCACGGGGTTGCCGTCTTTTGTGAATGAGCGGTTGCGCAGGTTCAGCACGAAGCGGCCGGAGCGCAGCTCTTCGGAGAAATTCGGCTCTGCGGCTCTCGTAAACTGTGCCACACGGCGGTAAACGGCGTCCACGCGCGCCACGAGTTCTGAGGGGCTGAACGGCTTCGTCACATAATCGTCCGCGCCCATCATCAGGCCCGTCACCTTGTCCATTTCCTGCGTTTTCGCCGTCAGCATGATGATGCCGATGGTCGCGTTTTTCTGTCTTAATTCCTTACATACGGCAAGGCCGTCCAGACTGCCGGGCATCATGATGTCCAGCACAGCCACGTCAAAATCGCCGCCGGCCTGCTCGTACACGCGCAAGGCTTCCTCACCGCTTGCGGCTTCCACACAGTCGTACCCCGCGCGCTTTAAATTGATGACCACAAACTCGCGGATATTCTGCTCGTCCTCTGCCACCAATATCTTTTTCATGTTCGTTTCCCCTTTCTGTCCCCCATTTTCAGTCTATATTTATTCCAGCACTTCAAATCCGCTTTGCAGCGTTTTTTCGTCGCTTTCCGCCATGGAATCGTCCAAAATGCGCAGCACATACACGCGCCCGGCGGAGCTGCTCAACAGAATATCTTCGTCATCCTGTTCTTTTTCCGCCCAGTCTTCCTCCGTATATACCCGAATGGAGAACTTGTCCTCCCGGCCGAGGTAATTGCCGTTAAAGCCGATCTGTGTATATGTAAAGAATGTCGCTGTGCGGGTCACGGTGTCATTTTGGCAGCCGTAGTTATCCTCGCTGCTCGGCAAAAACAGGTTGTAGTTTTCCGCCGTATTCAAAATACTCGTGCACACCGGCGTCAACGTGTTGTCCTGTAAGCTATACGTGTTCCACGTGATGACATACCCGGTGGAATCCGCCGTCGTTTCGCTGCCGTTTATCGTCAACTCCGCCGTTGGAATCTCCAAAATGCCGTCTTTATTCACATCGCGCGAGACCGCCGCGGCCGCCGTTGGCCGATCCGTCGCGTTTTCTTCGTTTGATAGCGGCGAAATGAGTCTGTCCGACGCTTCGTCATACCCGATAACCTGCGTCAGCATGCGCCCGTCCGCTTTCACGCCGTCCAGCACCGCTGCGCGCCGCCAGGAATTTACCTGCGAAAAGCTTACGGAGGTGTAACGCGTCACCGCCGCATCGAGCGGCACGGTTTTGGAGACATACGGCTGGTCGCCGTCAAAGCGGTATAACCCGCCAAGCGCCATGATCTCCTCTCCGCTTGTCTGCGCTGCCTGCAAAACGAACAGCTCTTTTATATTGTCGTTGTCAAAATCCGTCAGCAGCATTTCGCTGTAAGAGACCGTTGTCATGGAGAATTCGCGGATCGTGTCTCCGTCCACATAATAAACCGAAACGCTTGCCGTCGCCGTGAGCGGATCTCCCCAGCCCACGATGATCTCGTCCATACCGTCGCCCGTCAGGTCACCGAAGAACACCTTGTCCACCTGCGTTGCCGCCGAGGTAAACCGCGCCATAGAGCTCCAAACACCGTCCGTGTTTTTCTTAAAAAATTCCAGCCGCGTGCCGCCCGCGTCGCCGTTTGCACAGAAGCTCACGACCTCCGAAGTGCCGCACCCGTCTAAATCGCGCGAGATAATCGCCGAGCGGTAATCGCCGTATTTCGGGTAAACGAGCGTCACGTCACCCACGCCGCCGCCCATCAGGGCATATATCGCTTCTCTGTCCGCCGTCGTCTTCGGCGGAGACATCAGCGCTTGCGCATCAAGACCCGTCAGCTCGCTGCACCCCGAAAAAGAAAGCGCCAAAAGCACGGCGAGCACCGCTGCAAAAAGTTTTTTCAGTTTTCCGCGCATCGCCGTCACCTCCTGCGCAAATTTACAATATCAGTATAAGTATAGCATATCCCCCGCACCGCCGCAAGCAGTCAGGGGCGCTTTGGCATCATATAAAAATTAAATTTCTGTGACAGCATTGAGAAACCGGCGCGCGCGTGGTAAAATGGAGAAAATATCTCGAAAGGATTCCGCATGAAACAAACAACGCACAATACCCGCATACGGTGGGTGCTCGGCATTCTCATTGCGCTCACGCTTGCGTTCATCTGGGGCAACTCCATGCAGAGCCGCGCGGTCTCCGGCGGCATGAGCGGTTCCTTAAAAGCGTGGCTCGAGCAGCTTCTGCACACGGAAATCAGCGAATTTTTGCTGCGCAAGGCGGCGCATTTTTCGGAATACGCCCTTCTGGGTGTGGAATTTTCGCTTCTGCTCGGCCTGCAGCACGATAAAAACGGCAAAAATCTCCAGCACGGGCGCAATCTTCTCGACTTTCCGCTCATCGGCATGCTGTGCGCCGTTACGGATGAGACCATTCAAATTTTCTCCGGCCGCGGTTCACTTGTTTCCGATGTGTGGATCGACACCGCCGGCTTTTCGGCCGGGTTCTTTTTGACCGTTCTGCTCTTTCTTTTTATCAATCACTGTAAAAAAGCCGGGTAACCGGCAACCGGAAAGGATAAATGCCATGAAACAGCATATTTTAAAGAAGGTTCCCCTCATCGTCACCGTGTCCGTTCTGCTCACGTGCATCGTGTTTTCCGGCTGCGCGGGCCGCACCGTTATCACAGATGCGCAATTCAAGTCCGCCTGCGAGGCTGCCGACTGCGAAGTAACGGACGTTTCCGACCAGTTTGACAGCAGCGTCATCACAAAAGCGCTGACCGTTTCGGGCGATGATTACTCCTTAGGCTTTTTCACATTCGCTTCCACGGACAGCGCCAAAACGAACTACGCGCAGATGCTTTCAAGCGTCAAGACCTCCGAGGGCAAGGCGGTCGATTCCAGCGAATACAACCGCTACACGTATAAAGGTGACGACCTCACAACGGTACTCTACCGCAACGGCACCACGATTCTTTTCGCCACCGGCGCGGATAAGGACACTGTAAATAAAGTCGTAACAGCATTGGGACTTTAACTGTTAAAGGCTCGTCGGCAAAACCGACGAGCCTTTAAAAATACCTGGTCATGCGGGCAGCGGCGTTCGGGATGAATGTTTCCGCCCGCTCTGCTATATAAGCCGCCGTCAGCGCACCCGCGCCGACGTACTCCCCATACTCCGTAAACAGGCTGCGCGCCGCGATGCGCTCTGAAAACCGCACCGTCACGCACAGGAAAAACCGGCTGCCGATCCGCCCCAGCGCCGAAGAAAGAACATGGAGCGTGTGCACGGCACGCTCCACCGCATCCATCAAATGCCCCACGGTCTCAAAGCAAAACGTCAGCGGCACGGGCGGCGAAACGATACGAATGCCACCACCCCCTTTCCGTTCCCAAGGCACACCCGCAGGTGTATCTTAAACCAGTTTACGCCAAAGGCAGGTACACCGTGCCGATTTTTCTTTGAAACCTTGACATTTTCTTTTTACGTTCTGATCATTACCAAAGTTAGTTATGACCTGACATCGGTGAAACGCTGAACCGACCGCCCCCATCGCGACCACGGTCGGCATCGTCTTAAATGTCATTTATTTCCTGTACCTCAACAAAAAAGACGTACAGGAACAGAACAAAAAAAGCACCTCCGAATCCCGCATTTGATTTACCCGCCTATATCTTCTGGATCCCGCCGATCTTTCGGCGGGATTTTTTTGTAAAAATGCAGATTTCCTCCTTGACAAGCATTACTATGCGTTGTATAGTATTGTGCAAAGAGAGGTATCTCGGAAAGGGGATGCAAAATGGACATTCAGCTCAAGCGCGGGCTGCTCGATGTGTGCGTGCTCGCGGCGATCAAGCAGGAAGACTCCTACGGCTACAAAATCATCAAAGACATGAAGCCGTATGTGGAGCTTTCCGAATCGACCTTATACCCCATTCTGCGAAGATTGGAGGCCGCACAGCTGCTCTCGGTGCATTCTGCCGAGCACAACGGCCGGCTGCGCAAGTATTACCACATCACGGAACAGGGGCAAAAGCGGCTTGAATATTTCAAAGCCGAGTGGAACGAGATCGTTTCCATCTACGAATTTGTGACAAGGGAGGACAAAAACAATGCGTAAAGAAGAATTTTTGACGGCACTGCGTGCAGGGCTCACCGGGCTTTTGCCGGAGGGCGTAGAAAAGCTTGTGGAGTTTTGCAGCGAGATGATCGATGACCGCATGGAAGACGGCCTCACGGAAGAAGAAGCCGTTGCCGCCGCAGGCTCCTTAGATGAGCTCATCCAACAGGCCAAAACAGAGCTTTTGCCCGTAAAGACCGCGAATTTCACGGAAAAATCCACCTTTGGCGACACCTTGCGCACCTATACGGCAGAGAGCAGCATTTGCGGTATAATCGCTAACTGTGACTACACCGCAGATTTTAAGCTTTTACCTTCCGAAAATGGCACATGCCGCGTAGAATGTATGGAAAGCGAAAAAATATGCTACTCTGTGACGACCGAAAATAATGTGTTACACATTGAATGTGCGGACAGACGAACCTTGTTTTCCAGATATAAATTTTCAAAAGCTCAGCGTCATGCAACTGTACGCGTTTATTTGCCGCAGGGTACATATAAATCACTTGAAGTTGAAACAACAAGTGGTGACATTGCTATTCCGGCTGGTTATGCATTTGACACAGCCTCTTTGCAAAGTACAAGTGGTGACATCGCTTGCTGTGCCGAGTGCAGTTTGCTCTCCATAGAAACAACAAGCGGCGATATTGCCCTAAAAAACGCAAAATGCAGCACGATTGAACTGTGTAGCACGAGCGGCGACATAACGCTTGAAAATGTCCAATCTTCTAAAAAAACTCACGCTGAAACTACAAGTGGTAAAGTACAGTTTATAAACCTTGAAACCACAGAATTAGAAATTCACACTGCAAGCGGTAAGGTAAGCTCAGAAAATATAAAATGCACAACCTTGCAGATCGGTACGGCGAGCGGTGAAGTACACCTTACACATGTCAAGTCCTCAAATACCATAGAAGTCGACACTGCAAGCGGTAAAGTTAGTCTCGAAGACACAAGCTCTGCCGTTTTACATGTTGACACTATTAGCGGCGAAATTGATCTTACACGTGCCGTTTCTTCAAATAGCATGGAGATAGGAACTATAAGCAGTAACATTCATTTGGAAAGCTGTGATTCCGAATCACTTTCATTTGAAAGCAGAAGCGGCAGTATCATAGGCACACTGAATACCGGTAAGAATTTCTATATTACAAACAGGAACAATAAAGTGGACGTCCCGCTCAACAGCGGCGAAGGGCTTTGCAAAATCGAGACCCGCAGTGGCAGCATCCGTATTAAAATCGCAGAATAACGTAAAAAATCTCTCTCGGCTGCGCCGAGAGAGATTTTCAATTTCGAACCTTATTTTACTTTATTTCTGAACTTCGGTACCAACACGGTGGCGAGCACCCAGAACAGCTCGTAGATGACGAGCGCAAATGCGGAAATCTGCTCCACGCCCGCAACGAACGTGAGGAACGCCACAAGCACAAAGCCGATGACGACCGCCGCGTTCTGCATGGCGACGATGAAGCTGATGTTCTTCTTTTCATCAATGCACGTGGAAACAAGGCTCATCATGGATTCCACACGACCCTTTGTGGCGGCATAGGCGTCCACGCGGTCCGCAGTGTCGTTCACAAGGTGGTCTGCCGGGCCGTCTTGGCCCGCGCCGATGACATTCACCGCCGTGGCGTCAATGCCGAACAGGCGCGAAATGAACTGCGGCGTAAGGTTCGGGTCTGCCGAACGCAGAATGAGCGAAACGCCGTTCATTTCCATGTTCTGCAGCTCCGCTTTCTTCTTACGGTCTGCGTTATAGGTCAGGATGAACATGGCGTAAAGCTCGCCGCCCATTGCAATGTACAAGATCTGTCGGCTGCCCGTCGTGTACTGACTCTCCACATTTTGCTCCGGCGCTTCCACACCGTGCGCAGTCAAAAGCGTACGGGAGCCGATGAGCACCTCTTTGCCGTCCACCGTGCCCACAACGCCGTTTCCGGCCTCAAATGCGGCCTTTTCGACCTCCGGAAGCTCGCCCTCATGCTCGCTGAACACCTGCTCGAACACGCCGCAAAGCGGGCCGCCGAGCTGCTGCACCAACGTGCCGGCAGCCAAAACAGCTTCTTCAAGGCCCTCCTGCTTAAACGGTTTTACCCCGTTCAAAACGACCGTGCCGCGCGGGAAAAGCTCTGTGGAATCAACCAGAACGGCATTTACGGCGCTCATGCGCTTGATACCTTCATAGCCGGAGACCATCGCGCCGCGGCGGCGCAGACGGTGGGAAAGACGGCTCACCGGCAGGTTTACGGCCAGCATGTTCATCACCGCTACACACACGCAGCAGGAAGCCGCCAAAGCCGTAATGGCAAGGGACGCATCTTTCGTGATGACAAGCGCCACCACGCACAGAAGCAGCGAGGAAATGAGGCCCACCGGCGCCAAAACCTGCGAAGAGGTCTCTGCCGGGTCCGGCTCATAGGAAATTTGTAAGAAGCGCTTTAAGAAGCCCGCTTTCTGCTGATACGCGATGGCAGGCTGCGAAATGACGGAGGAACCCGCCATTTTTAAAGACGTGTTGTAATCGTCAAATACGCGCACCGCATATTTCTGCTCGCGGGAAGACACAAAGCGGAAATTCGAGTGGATGCGGCGCAGCATCGTCAGCTTGCCGACGGTATTCAGGAACAGAATACCCGCCGCAATACCGGCGTAAAGGTGGATTTTACCCATGCTGAGCGCAGCCGGCGCAAATAGCGTGCAGAGCGTCTGCACAAAAACCGCCACACAAGCTACCGCAGCGGCAGAATCCGAATTCGCGCGGAACTCAAACAGTGCCTTCAGACCGTTTAAAATCGTTTTCGCGCAGAAGCCGATGGCCACTAGCAGCAGCACAAGCGATAAGATGGTGTAGCCCACTGCACCGGCGGTCTCCGTGTTATTGGCATTGAAGCCGGATTCCGCAATGAGCGACGCCAAAATGAGCACTGCCGTGCTCACGCCCGTTGCAAGCATGCGGATTGTCAGCTCGCGCATCGTCGTGCGCAGGTCGTGCGCCACGCTCTTTGCGTCTGCCGGGCCGGTGTAATCGTCGATGAGCTCGTCGCTGTTTTCGGCGGCTTCCGTGTTTTCGGGCGCTTCGTCCGGCTTTTCCGCAAAGCGAATTTTAAAGCGGTGCGCACCGGCCGCACTGACGTTCTCGTCGTCGGAATACACGCGTGCTTCGCTCAGCAGTGCACTTTGCAAAACATCCGCATTGATAATGTGCACCGGCAAGTCGCGCTTTCTGTACTGCGTCACGTCCGTTACCGGCACGGAGATCTTCTGCTGCGCAGGCTCTGCCGCTTCTTCGCCGGCGTTCTCGGCGCTTTCCGCAGCCTGCACATTTTCCGCTTTCGGCGCTTGTGCTTCGGGCAGCTGCTCGCCGGAAGCAATGTCCATGCCTTCTTCCGCCTGCGGCTCTTCCTCCGGCTCCGGGCCATTGCTTGAAATATCCTTAAACGCCATCTCGGGCGCGTCACTTTCTTCCGTTTTCGGCGCTGCCGCAGCCTGCTGCTCGGCATTTTGCACCTGTGCAGCCTGCTTTGCCGCGTTTTCCGCCTGCACAGATTCCAGAATGCGGCGCACGGAATCCTCGCTCACCTCCGGCACCACCTTTGCCTGCTGCAAACCAAACGTCTCATTTTCAAGGTCAAGCTTAATCTCCATCGTGTGCGTCTGCGCGTCCTGCAGCATCGCCGTCTGGAAATTCTGCACCTTGTCCTTCGTCTTTTTATTTTCCGGCACCACAGCGTTCGGGTCATTCATCGCAACGGAGACCGGCACCGGGGCCACAATGCCCAGCTCGTCTTCCACAGCGGAAAGATCCACACCGGCCGTCTCTACGGCCTCGGCCACACGACGGCGACGCTCTTTCTGCAGGCGCTCAAAGTCCTTTGCCACTTCGTCGTCAAGCTCCGCGGTGTTCTCGTCAAACAGCTTGCGGTAGCCCTCGTCCTGCGTGGAAATCTCGCCCGTAGCATCAAATCCGCGGGTGTATTCGTCAATCGGTTTTAACTGGATGCCGTAGTACATGTCTTCGGCTTCGTTAAAAACCTCTTTCTGCTTCTTTTCGCGGCGGCGCGCCCAAAAACCTTTTTTCTCTTTCTTCTCTTTTTTGTTCTTCTTTTTCTTTCCGGGCTCTTCTTCCTCCTCGTAGGTATCCCACGGGGAGTCTTCTTGCACCTCCACCGGCTGCGGTTCCGCTTCCGGCGCGGGCTGTACTACCTCTGCCGAGGCTTCCTCTACGGGCTGCTCCGTTTCAGGCTCCGTCACAGCGTCGGGTTCTTCCGTCACCCCGGGCGTTGTTTTTTCCGGCTCTTCCGGCGCGCCGTTGGCTTTCGCCTTGCGCTCCGCTTCCAATATCTCGTCCACCGAGAATTTGCTCTCATCGTTCATGGTTTTGGGTCCTTTCTTTTTCGCCTCAGCCCTTGGCCTTGATGCCCGCGCGCTGCCGCGCAATCTCATAGCAAAGCACGCCGCAGGCCACCGAAGCGTTCAGCGAATTGATTCTGCCCTTCATCGGCAGAGAAACGATAAAATCCGATTTTTCTTTCACAAGTCTGGACACGCCGAAGCCTTCGGAGCCGACAACAAGCGCTGCCGGGCCGGAGAAATCGGTTTGGCACCAATCCGTGCCGTCCATATCCGCGGCGTATACCCAAACGCCGCGCGCTTTGATCTCCTCAAGAAATACCGCAATATTCGTCA
>OMAG01000711.1_pt1 | contig 12435 bp, 9 predicted proteins | sample 1673781 | NCBI WGS metagenome assembly OMAG01 (sample SAMEA103958127, study PRJEB25191) | human gut metagenome | biome: human-associated habitat [ENVO:00009003]; feature: intestine environment [ENVO:2100002]; material: feces | place: Germany | collected 2013/2015 | reverse complement strand
ATCCGGTGACTTTTATGTTTTTCTGTGTTATCATGATAATTCTCCGTTCTCAAAGCAAACGCTTGACTTACTCTCATATATGTATTATAATCTTATCGACAAGCTAATCAAATAGATAAAACGCACAAAAATATGGAGAATATTCATGAACGAGATCGTTGTTACAAATACTGCTCTTCCTACGCTCTGCGGATGCGGTTTATTTGCCGCTTCTGAGAGCTTTATCCACACAGACAGAATACCGGATTTTTGCATACTGATATATGTAATTGACGGCTGCATCTATGTCACGGAAGATGAAACCGACTATGAAGTAAAGACAGGCGAACTGCTGATACTTAAAAACGGTGTACATCACTTCGGCAAGAAAAAGATACAAAAAGGTACAAAGTGGATATTCATACACTTCAGAATAAACCGACACAGCGGCGGAACGCCGTTTTATCCCGACGCTTCCCCGCTTGGTGCTTATGACGTGACAACCGAAAGCCGTCTTACTCTTCCGAAATATATGAATAGCATTTCAAGACGGATCGAAAAGGAGCTTAACTCATTTATAGAATATGCTCACTCAAACGATGTATATAAAAGATGGTTTATCAATCACAGGCTTTTTTCGCTGCTATCTTCACTTGCAATAAGTTCACACGGCTTTTCAAACGATCTTACACTCAGCGACAGGATCTGTCGCTATCTTTCGGATAATCTTGCCGTGCCGTTCAGCTCCGAAAGCATCGAAAAAGAGTTTTTTCTCAGTTACAAATATATGGCTAGCCTTTTCAAAAAAGAAAAAGGTATGACAATGCAACAGTATCACAACACGGTAAGGATGGAAGAGGCTTGCAGATTGCTCTGCTCCACTCTTATGAGTATAAGCGAAACCGCCGACAGGCTCGGCTTTTCCGATGCATTGTATTTCAGCAGATGTTTCCGCAGTTTCACAGGAAAAAGTCCAAGCGAGTACAGAAAAGAAAGCGCAAGATATTTTTAATAACGCAAAAGCCTGAGAAGAAAAATTCCTCTCAGGCTTTAATTATGCTTATGTATTCTTGTAATTACTCTCCGACATTACAGCTCATTATTCCGAGTGCAAACGGCAGATATGCCACTCTGTGTATCTCTTTTTGCTTAAAGCCGTTCTTCTCGTACCAGTTACGCACTCTTACGCTCTGATGTATCGCGCCTGCGTTAAGCACCGTGCCGCCCATTGAGAAAACCTCATTTTTAGCATATTCAAGGCACTTTGCTCCCACACCGCTGTATCGCTTGTCGGGAAGCACCGAGAACAGGTGCAGTTCATACACGCTGTCGTCCTTGTTTTCAATAGCAAAGCAGGCTATCAGCTCTTCTTCCTCAAACGCTCCGTAGAAAATATAGCCCCACTCCGCAGACAGCTGTAAACGGTCAAGCGTAATAAAGGCGGCGTGCTGAGGATAATTCATTTCTGTAATGCCGAATGCGACAGCCTCCGTTTCATAGCTTTTGCGAATGACATCTACACATTGCGAAAGCTCCTCATTTGTCAGTTTTCTGATAGTCATACTGTTCACCCTTTCAATTTTCTGTATCAGCATTATAAAAAATAAATATTAACCTTATTTTAACAGAAGTCGCTTAAAAAAACGTTAACTGCTCGTTTTTTTCGGGAAAATCGTAAAGATACGAAAACACCTCGGCGGGATCACACATAACGCCGTGCTTTTCGCATTCATTACAGAATATGCTCATAAGCCTGCCGTTGTTAACACTGTTGCAGATATACTCATTGCCGTACTGCGATATATACCGCTGTTTCATTCCCGGAAAATGCCTGTCAAGTGCAGAGTAGAAATGCTCCCTATCGCCGTCCCGCATCGTAGTTCCTATCCCCATGCAGATAATACCTTTTACACCTGCGTCAAAGCAGTATGACAGGATACCACGCAGGTTTTCTTCCGTATCATTGATAAACGGCAGAACGGGAGTGAACCATACGACAGTGGGTATACCGTTTTTCTGCATTGCTTTAAGCACCTCATACCGCCGTTTTGTTGTACATACATTCGGCTCTAAAATCCGGCATAAATCCTCATCGTATGTTGTCAGCGTCATCTGTACAACCGCCTTTGCCTTGCTGTTAATATTGCACAATAAGTCAATATCTCGCAAAATCATATCCGACTTTGTCTGCACCGTCACTCCGAAGCCGTGCCTGTCGATTATTTCAAGGCATCGCCTTGTAAGCCTTAGCTTTTCCTCGCAGTGCATATACGGGTCGCTCATCGCACCTGTGCCGATCATACACAGCTTACGCTTTGAAACAAGTGCCTTTTCAAGAAGCTCGGGAGCATTCTGCTTTACCTCTATATCTTCAAAATCGTGTTGCATATTATAACAGGTCGAACGTGCATCACAATAAATACAGCCGTGCGTGCAACCGCGATAGATATTCATTCCGTTTTTGGCTGATAGTATTGATTTTGCGTCTACAAAATGCATAGCAAGCTCCTTAATTGCATAATACCGCACAGCAGAAACTGTGCGGTGTGTTTTGTTTATTATGTCTTTATACCTGCAAACTGAGTATTGTACAGTCTTGCATATGCGCCGTTTTCGTTGAGCAGCTTTTCGTGATTTCCCGCTTCAACTACCTTGCCGCCGTCAATTACAACTATCTTGTCCGCATCACGGATAGTAGACAGCCTATGCGCTATGATAAGACTTGTCCTGCCTTTCATAAGTGCAAGCATTGCCTCCTGAATATGTACCTCCGTACGGGTATCGATACTCGATGTTGCCTCGTCAAGAATAAGTATCTTCGGGTCGGCAAGCACAGCTCTCGCTATAGCGATAAGCTGTCGCTGTCCCTGACTTAAATTTCCGCCGCCCTCGGTCAGCATTGTATCGTAGCCGTCAGACATCTTTTCGGCAAAGTCGGCAACCTTAGCGGTCTTTGCCGCCGCAATGACCTCTTCATCTGTAGCGTCAAGCCTGCCGTAACGGATATTCTGCATTATCGTATCATTGAAAATAACCGTATCCTGAAGTACGATACCTATAGAGCCACGCAGCTTCTTTTTCGGAATATCGTATATGCTTTCGCCGTCAAGAGTTATGCTTCCGCCGTCGATATCGTAAAATCTCGTCAGCAGATTTACGACCGTGGTTTTGCCCGAACCGGTAGCGCCGACTATGGCAAGCTTCTGACCGCTCTTTATCCACAGGTCAAAGTCATGCAGTACCTTTTCACCGGGAACATAGGAAAAATCTATATCCTTGAACATAAGATCGCCCTTCACGTTATCGATCGAGAAATCCTTATCCGTTCCCTCATCGTTTTCAGGCTCGGTATCCATTATCTCAAATACACGCTCTGCGCCTGCAATAGCCGTCTGTATTGAGGAATACTGCTGTGCTATTTCGTTTATGGGACGTGTGAAGTTCTTGGTGTACTGTAAGAACGCCTGAATTGTGCCGACCGTCATAACGCCTTTCAGCGCAAGGGGATTGAAGTCGATTATAAGGAAATATGCACCGAAGCCCGCAACAAGTAAAAAGCTGATATTTGATATTACATTCATACACGGACCCATTATACCGCCGCATATCTGCGCCTTTATCGCCGCTTTCTGAAGCTCATCGCTTATCTCGCCGAACTCCTCGCAGGCCTTCTTTTCCTTTGAGTATGCCGCTACCGTTCTGTAGCCTGATACCATTTCTTCAATATGACCGTTCAGTCTGCCTAAAAGCGTCTGCTGAAGAGGAAAATACTTTCTCATAAACTTTGTAAGATTTTTTGTTACAACAAGCGTCAGAATGACAGATGTAAGGCTGACGAGCGTCAGCATAGGCGAATAATACAGCATGAACACAAGACAGCCGACAAGCGTCAGAACGCCCGAGAAAAGCGAAGCTATAGACTGAGAAACAGTGTTTGAAATGTTCTCGACATCGTTTGTCATACGGCTCATTATATCACCGTGCTGATGAGTATCGGTATATTTTATCGGCAGGTAAGATATCTTGTCAAACAGATCCTTACGCATAGCCTTGACAGTCGTCTGGGAAAGCTTAGCCGCAAATATGCCCTGAAAATATGTAAGCAGCGAATTTACAAGGTACACACACCCCAGCGCTATAAGGCAGTATACCATACCGCTTATATCGACATTCAGCCGCTGATCCGAAATGGTTATCTTGTCTATAGCAAGTCCCTGTAAATACGGTGCTACAAGGTTTAAAACTGTAATTATCAGCATGACCGATAACAGCAGTATCATCAGATACCTGTTCTTGCCGATATAGCCTACAAGCCTTTTCAGCGTGCCCTTAGCATTCTTCGGCTTTTCAGCCATCAACATTCTTTCGTGGGGAGGTGGACCTCCTCTGCCCATCATTCTCACAGGAGGACGTTCGTTAGCCATTTACCGTTTCCCCCTCTCCCTGCTTCATCTGCGAATAGTAAATATCTCTGTAGACATCGCTTGCTTCCATAAGCTCCTTATGTGTGCCGAAAGCACATATTGAGCCGTTTTCAAGTACCGCTATCTTATCGGCTCTCATAACGCTTGCTATTCTCTGTGCTATCATTATAACGGTAACACCGCTTAAATTCTCACGCAGTGCCGTGTGAAGCTTTGCCTCGGTGCTCAGATCAAGCGCCGATGTACTGTCGTCAAATATCAATATCTCAGGCTTTTTGACGATAGCTCTTGCTATCGCCATGCGCTGCTTCTGACCTCCGGACAGTGACGCGCCCTTTTCACTTATCATGGTATCATAACCGTCATTGAAACTGCTTATAAACTCCTCCGCCTGCGCTATCTCTGCGGCAGTCTTTACCTCTTCGTCCGTAGCCGTTTCACAGCCCCAGCGGATATTTTCTGCTACCGTACCGGAGAAAAGCTCGCTTTTCTGTAATACTACACCTATTTTGCTTCTCAATGTGTCAACATCGTAATCTTTAACGTTTACGCCGTCAACAAGCACATCGCCTTCTGTAGCATCGTAAAATCTCGGTATGAGATTTACAAGCGAGGTTTTACCGCAGCCGGTAGAGCCGAGTATAGCTATCATCTGCCCCTTTTCGGCTTTCAGATCAATGCCTGAAAGCACCGGCTTTCCCGACGCACCCGGATATGCAAAGCTGACATTCTTAAGCTCGACCGTACCGCTGTTATCGCCGTCTGCATTTTTCTTACCGTCACCGATAACAGGGTCTGTTGAAAGCACTTCATTTACACGCTTCATAGACGCTGTTGCACGCGAAACCTGCTGGAACATCATACCTACCATCATCACCGACATAAGTATCTGTGTTATGTAAGTCACAGCCGCCATTACATCGCCGACCTGCATTGCCTTAGCATCGACCTGAAAACCGCCTATCATAATAATGGCTATAACCGAAGCATTCATTATTATCATAAGTATCGGGTTCAGCGTTGCGAGCAGCTTCTGAACTTTCAGGTTTGTTGACATAAGGTCTGTGTTTGCGTTGTCAAACCTGTTTATCTCATATTCCTCACGGGTGAAAGCCTTTACTACTCTTGCTCCCGAAACGTTTTCCTGTACCACGCTGTTCACCTTGTCAAGTCTTGACTGAACGATGCCGAAAAGCGGCGAGGCTTTCTTCATAATTATCGCGACCGCAATAAGCTGAACAGGCAGTGAGATAACAAGCACTATGCCGAAATTCACATTAAGTGTGAGAATTACCGCAATGCCGCCTATAAACTGCATTCCCGTTCTTACAAACATTCTCAGCGACATTGCCACAAACTCCTGTATCGCCGTTATATCGTTTGTAAGTCTGGTAACAAGTGAGCCTGTGGTAAACCTGTCCGTCTGCTGAAAAGACATATGCATTACCTTTGCAAATGCGTCTTTTCTGAGATCGTTACCCATCTTCTGAGCCGCCGCCGTGCCGAATGCCGCCGAGGCTATACCGCCGAAACAGCCGATAAGCGAGAATACCAGCATTTTAAGTCCCGTTATCAGAACGTATCGCAGGTTTTCATCGGCAGCCGCATCGCCCAATATACCGTTATCCACTATGTCCGACATAAGCGTGGGCTGTAACAGGTCCATACTTACCTCAAGTATCATAGCGAGCGGACACAGCAAGGCGAAAAGCCAATACGGCTTCAAGTACTTAAGTACCTTCATCTGTGTTTCTCCTTTATTCTGTTAAAAATATCAGATAAATTATACACTTTTCTTTTCCGTAATGTCAACAAACAGTTAGGAGAGATCAACGCTTTTTCAGCAAAGTTTCACATTCCGACTTGAAATTAAACGTGCGATAAGATATAATAATCTATATACGTTTTAAACGCACCGAAAGAAGGACAAAAATGAAAATAGCAATAGTAGGTCTTGGTCTTATAGGCGGTTCTGTCTGCAAGGCACTCAAGAAAAGTACATTTCATCATATAATGGGACTTGACGCTGACGGCGAGGTATGCAAAAAGGCTCTCGACAGCGGCGCAATAGACGAGATAATAACAGCGGATGGGCTAAATGAAGCTGATATGACTATGCTCTGCCTTTACCCCGAAACTATCGTTGACTTTGTAAAGCAGCACAAGGACAGGTTCAAGCCCGGTTCGATAGTAACAGACTCCTGCGGTGTCAAGGAATATGTAGTTACACGCTGTACCGAGGTGCTTGAACCTCTCGGAGTTATCTTTGTCGGAAGTCACCCGATGGCAGGACGTGAATTTTCGGGCTTTGATTATTCGACCGATGATCTGTTCAAGGGCGCAAGCTATATAATCACCCCCTCCGAAAATACCCCCAAAATGGCTATAGATCTGCTGTCAACGCTCGCGTGCTGTATGGGCTTCGGCAAGGTCGTGACCGCTACCCCGAAGCAGCACGATATAAACATAGCCTTCACCTCACAGCTTGCACACGTCGTTTCAAACGCTTATGTCAAAAGCCCGTCGCTTTTCAATGCAGACGGATTTTCGGCAGGCAGCTTTATGGATCTTACCCGTGTTGCAAAGCTCAACGAATATATGTGGAGCAGTCTGTTCCTATGCAATAAGGAAGCTCTTTTGTTCGAGCTGAACACCATCATCGACAATCTGTGTGAATACAGGGATGCTATCGGCAACGATGATGTTGCAAAACTTCGGGATATACTCCGTGACGGCAGAGAGCGCAAGGAAAAGAGCAACGAACTTTATGCAGAGCACGCAAGGAGAAAGGTTTAAAATGCCCTCAAACAATAAAAACAGAAGCTACGCCATAGCGCTTAGCGGAATACTGAGCGCTATATGCATAGTACTTATGTTCTGTACAGGCTTTATCCCTATCGGCGCTTATATCCTGCCTGCGGTAGCAGGTCTTGTCGTATGGATAATCTACCGTGAAATAAGCAGGAAATGGGCGCTTCTTTGCTATGCGGCAGTAGCTTTACTCGCACTGCTTCTCACCCCGGATATAGAGTCAAAGCTTCTGTTCTCCGGATTTTTCGGTTACTATCCCGTTATCCGTGACCTGCTTACAAAAGTTAAACCTGCTGTACTGTCATTCTTACTGCGTTTTCTTTGCTTCAACATACCTGTCGTTGCAATATACGCCCTGCTTCTGAACGTGCTTGGTATGGGACAGCTCATCGAGGACTTTGCCGGGTTCGGACAGTTTGCGGTACTTGCTTTCTGGCTTATCGGAAACTTTACGTTCATCTGCTACGATTTTTGTTTGAGCCAGCTGTCGTATGTTTATGAAAAATGGCTGAGGAGAAAGGTACACAGGCTTATACGGTAGAAATACAATACGCTTATGGCGGCACATGCGGCTGGAACGGATTATTTCGGGCTTCTCACCAAAATGCTTGAAACAAGATATTTACCCGATTAACTCACACCGATCGGCAATGTGTTGTTGACATTTGTGTCAGGTTAATGTATAATAGTGGTATTATAAAACCGCATGGCGTTCGCCTATGCGGTTTTGAGCGTTAAAAACGCTTATAGAAAGGTATGGAACAAATGCAAAACAAAATACTGTTTACAGCTCCGGGCGAATTTGACAAGTGGGAGCAGCAATGTCAACCTATCGGAAACGGCTATATGGGAGCAAGTTTCTTCGGCGGCATTTCAAAGGAAAAAATAGTTCTTAATGAGAAAACACTGTGGGCAGGCGGTCCTTCCGAGAGCCGCCCCGATTACAACAGTGGTATTATAGACGGTAGCTATGAATATGTTAAACAGGTACAGCAGCTTCTCTATGACGGCAAGTATGACGAAGCAGTCGCGCTTCTCCCCCATCTGACAGGCGCAACTGACGGCTTTGGAGCATATCAGTTACTATGTGACCTTATGCTTACTTTCTCAAATATAGACGAAACCCTTGCAACAGATTACACCAGAACGCTCGACCTTGATAATTCTTTATTCACAACACAATTTACATATCAGGGTGCAGTTCATAAAAGAGAAGCTTTCGCGAACTATCCCTCAAACGTGATCTGTCTGAAATTAAGCTCTGACAAGCCCCGCAGAATATGTGTAAAGCTTTCTCTTGACAATCTCCAGTGCGGCAGCGTTACCGCAAACGGTGATACACTTACATATGAGGGTGCTCTATGGGACAACGGTCTGCGTTACTGCACCGTATTCAAGGTGGTAAACAAAGGCGGTGAGCTTATTGATGCAAAGGACTGCATAATGGTAGAACACGCCGATGAGGTATATATTTACCTTACAGCATCGACCGATTATTCAAATAAGTACCCGACCTTCAGAACAGGTGTCAACCCGAGGATCGCGGTAAAACAGCGTATCGAAAATGCTGTAAACAAAGGCTATGACGAGCTTTACAAGGAACACCTTTCAGACTACAAGGCACTCTTTGACAGAGTTACGCTGAAAATAAATGAAGATACAGATGACGTTATCCCCTGCGATAAACTGATAAGCGACTATAAGGAAAGCGGCACAAGAAGCATAGCAAACCGCCTTGAAACGCTTTACTTCCAGTTCGGCAGATATATGCTGATAAGCTCATCAAGAGCAGGCTCTCTCCCCGCTAACCTTCAGGGCGTGTGGAACGAGAGCAATTGTCCTCCGTGGTGTTGTGACTATCATATAAACGTAAACCTCCAGATGAACTACTGGGGCGCATATAACACGAACCTCAGCGAAACAGTACCTCCCCTCGTTGATTTCCTTGACAGTATGCGACCGTCCGGCAGAAAGTCCGCAGAAGCCTACTATGGCATTAAATCCGATGAACATCATCCCGAAAACGGCTGGTGCGCGCATACACAGAGTACGCCTTTCGGTTGGACAGCTCCCGGTTGGGACTTCTACTGGGGTTGGTCGACTGCGGCTGTTGCATGGCTTATGCAGAACATCTACGAATATTTTGAGTTCACAGGTGACAAAACGTACTTTGAAGAACACATATACCCGATAATGCGCGAAAGTGTACGCTTCTATACACAGTGGCTGATATATGATGACAAGCAGAAGCGCCTTGTGTCATCTCCTACTTATTCTCCCGAACACGGACCTGTTACAATAGGCAACACGTATGAGCAGAGCCTTATCGAACAGCTCTATAGCGACTTCATCACCGCAAGCGAGGCGCTCGGCAAGGACGAAGAGCTGCGCAATACCGTAAAAGAACAGATAGTACAGCTAAAGCCTTACAGCGTAAGCAAAAAAACGGGACTGCTCAAAGAGTGGTTTGAAGAAGATGATGATAATTTCGACCACAGCAAAACTCAGAAAAATCATCGTCATATCTCTCATCTTCTGGGTCTTTACCCGGGCAAGGGAATCAACTCAAACACTCCCGAGCTTATGGAAGCCGCAATAAACACGCTCAACGACAGAGGCGATGAATCAACAGGCTGGGCAAGAGCGTACAAACTCAACCTTTGGGCAAGAGTAAAGGACGGCAACCGCGCTTACTCTATCTTACAGGGACTGCTGAGAGGCTGTACGTTTGACAATCTGTTTGATTTCCACCCCCCGTTCCAGCTTGACGGAAACTTCGGCGGCAGTGCAGGCATTGCCGAAATGCTGATACAGAGCCACGAGGGCTATATAGAACTGCTTCCCGCTTCCCCCGATGCATGGAGAAACGGCAGCTTTAAAGGACTTTGCGCACGACACGGCTTTGTAGTAGACGCAAAATGGGAAAATTTCAATCCTACAGCTGTAACCATAAAGTCGACTATCGGCGGCATTTGTCACATAAAATCGAACTGTGAAGCTATACTCTGTGACGGCAGATCGGTGCCTATGATGTCAAAGAACGGTATAGTTTCATTCGATACGCTCCCCGACAAGACATATACACTTGTGTTCTGATTGCACAAAAGCGCAGAAAAACAGAGGGTATAATTGTACAAGTTGTTGATAAGTAAAATTTTTTCGGGAAATTGTAAAAAAACACTTGCAATTTGCTGCGGTTTCTGTTAAAATATTAATGTTGTATCGCTATATGATAAATAGTGAATGGCGGATTTGTTATCCGCCGCAAGATAAAAGCAAGTATTGAAGGAGGTGCAAACCCCATGGCAAAATGTGATATCTGCGGAAAGGGCGTATCTTTCGGCATAAAGGTTTCTCACTCACACAGACGTACAAACAGAGCTTTTAAGCCCAACGTTCAGAAGGTTAAGGCTATCGTAAACGGTACTCCTTGCAGAGTACACGCTTGCTCTCGTTGCCTTCGTTCAGGTAAGGTTGAGCGCGCTAACTGATTTCGGTAAATGTTACGATAAAGATTGCTCCCCTAAGGGGAGCTTTTTTTATAAACTTACTGATTTTACTTGTCCCATCGCTTTTATCTATTGACACGAACGCCTGATTATAGTAAAATTAACTGGTAAGGTTTTGCCTTACGATCAAGCTAAAGTAAACTTTGGAGGAAATATAATGGTAACTGACGTACTTTTACGTTTAAAGCCGGAACTTGCACTGACTCTTTATGCCGAAGATTATGCCGGCGGCACTTATGTCGGATACGGCTTCACTCTCCGAGCGCTAAGCGACAAGAGCTGTATCATATTCAACACTTGGGTTAGAAAGAGCGCACTCACAAGTAAAACGGCAGACGGATTTTTCACCGAATATATGGCAAAGCCCGAAAACAGCTTTGTCAAGGCTTATAAGGTGAGTGACCCAAACATCTCAGCGGTTCTTTTTGCGGGAAGTGACGACAATAAAACCACATCGGATATAAAGCGCTTTATTACCGATATAGTTAAATACTTCTCTGCAAATTATTACAGCAACGCCTGCGCAAAGTGCAACTCTTCGATCGGACTGGGCTTTGCAAAGGCTTCTGACGGCAGTATAAAGCAGTTATGCAAGATGTGCGTGCAAAGTGAAGAGGACGCGGCAGAAAATGCAGTATCAGCTCAACAGACAACACCTGTTCAGCCTGCTATCAACAATCAGCCTGCATTCAATCCGGCACAGCCTGTGATGAATGATCAGCAGACATTTAATCAGGCTCAGCCTGTACCTCAGCCTAATACAGGAGTATACGGAGTGCCTATAGGCGGCGCACCTGTACCGCCTGTTACGAATAACTTTCAGACGGAAAATGTTATACCGGCTATGGGCGGTACTCCGCTTCCCTCTTCTCAGTCGGGCAATGACGCAATGGCGGCAATCGACCCTGCAACAGCACCCGAAAGTACGGGATATTCAACCGCTCAGTCACTTGCAGAGCTAAAGCCCCCGACAAACGGCAATCTCCCTCCTATCAATGGTGGCTTTTCGCAGCCCGCATATTCACCGATGAATAATAACGGCGGCTTTGTACAGCAGCCAATGAACGGCGGCTTTGTACAACAGCCTATGAGCTCGTTTGCCAATGACGGTCGTTTTGTAGCAGGCAGACCCACCGCGATAGTTCAGGAAAGCAAGCCGCTTATGGGTATCCTCGGCGCTCTGCTCTTCTCGCTTATCGGCTGTGCGATATGGATAATTATAGGAAAGCTCGGATATATTTCATATCTCGGCGGCGTTGCAATGGCATTCTCAACTATATTCGGATATCACCTGTTCGGAAAGAAGTTTGATGTTCTGGGTCTTATCACATCTATCGTAATAGTGCTTATAATGGTACTGCTGAGCAATATGTTCATATGTGCATGGCAGATAGTAAGCGAACCGGGAATAGATGAAGCTCTTTCTCTACTGGGTTATGAAGGTTTCTTCAGTGTGTTCTTCGGTCTGTTTGACCTTATGAAACAGGTCGACCTTCTGACGGGACTTGAAGGTATGGACTCAATGACAGGTACGTTTATCAGCGATCTGGTCATCGGATACATCGTTTCCGGCATAGCAACAGTTGCTATCGGCGTATCAATGCTCAAAAAAGACAGATAAAACCAACATAAAGCTGACCCCGCTCTTTTGAGCGGGGTCTCAGCTTGTAGAAAAAGTCTGTTTTTAAAATAAACTTCTGATTTATTATCCC
>OMAG01000709.1_pt1 | contig 12449 bp, 10 predicted proteins | sample 1673781 | NCBI WGS metagenome assembly OMAG01 (sample SAMEA103958127, study PRJEB25191) | human gut metagenome | biome: human-associated habitat [ENVO:00009003]; feature: intestine environment [ENVO:2100002]; material: feces | place: Germany | collected 2013/2015 | reverse complement strand
TCAAGGACGGCGACTCCGTCGTCTGGTGCTACTCGAAGTACGGCGACCCCGCGCCTGTCGCTCAGGTCTCTGCCACGTGCTCCGTCGTCGGCACCGACGCCAAGGGCGCCCAGCAGACCTGGGCCGCCGCGCAGCGGATCACGCTGAAGGAGGGCTCGACCGCGGCCGACCTCTCCGAGCAGCTGTTCAAGCGTGCCGGCCTCAAGGCCGATTACAACCCCAACGGCAGCTGGGGCTGGGCACTCAACTCGATCACGTCGCCCTTCGACTCCGGCCGCACGCTCGCCTACGACTCGGCGACCGGCGCTTACTGGCAGCTGTTCGTCAACGGCAGCGCCTCCGACGCCGGCGCGGGCGGCTACACGCTCAAGGACGGCGACTCCGTCGTCTGGTGCTACTCGAAGTACGGCGACCCCGCGCCCGAGCAGGTTTCCGTCACGATGGAGATTATTGGCAAAAAGGCCGGGATGGCTCAGCGTTGGACGAGCCCGTCGACCCAGGTGTTTGTTAAGGGCACGTCGATCAAGGATGCCTCCGCTACCTATTTCGACGCCCTTGGCATCGAGTCCAAGATGTACGACCAATTCGGCTATTGGGGTGTCCATAGCCTCGTTTCTCCGCTTGATGGTACCGAGCTGTCCGGCGCTTGGTCGTTCTTTGTCAACGGCGTTCCTGGAACTCAACTCGATAACGACTACGTGCTTAAGTCGGGCGATAAGGTCGTTTGGGCTTACGCCCCTGGGGATACTTTGCCCGGTGTCGACAACGTTGTTCTTAATCCGAGCGCTGCACGCCCTAACTGGGATAGCGACTGGTCGGGCTTTACAAGTGCCGACAAGGTTACCGACGCACCTGTGCCCACTAAGGATGCAGATGAGAAATGGGTAAGCGAGCTTAAGACGCGTGCGGACGGCAATAAGGGTGTTTCCGATGCGTTGCTGATCGGTGACTATCTCTATGTGGCAGTTGGTTCTAAATTGCTCAAAAAGGATGTCGAGACGGGCAAGACCGTTCTAGAGTCACCTTTGGCTGCTGCAATTGATTCCACCTCACGCATGGTATATACCAATGGTGTTGTGCTTGTTCCGCTTTCAGGCGGTCGTCTTCAGGCCTTAACGGTTGATGTGCTTGCGACGGTTTGGGTTACTGATGGGTTGCCGGCCGGTCCCGATGGCGCGCAGCAGTCGCTTGCTTCTGTTTCGGTTCGCGATGGCTATGCCTATTTTGGTACCGCTTCGGCCGATTGGATTGACTCGAGTGACGGCTACCTGCTTTGTGTTCGTATTTCTGACGGTAAAGTCATGTGGCAGCACAAGAATGAAAACAGCAAGGGCTATTACTGGGCTGGCATGGCGTTCTCGGGCGACTATGGCGTTATCGCGGATGATTCAGGCACTGTCAGCACGGTTGATCCTTCGACTGGAAAGACCGTAGCAAAGCTTAAGATCGCCGATCGCGTTCGCGCGAACGTGCTTGTTGATGGGGCTACTGCTTACGTTGTGAGTGCCGATGGCACGCTCCATAAAATTGCTATCGCTAATGATGGGGCCCTTTCAGAACTGGGTAAAGTTACGTTTGGCAGCAGCTCGACCTCTACACCCGTGTTTGTCAACGGTAAGATTGTAGTTGGCGGCACGTCGATTGAGTCCTTTATGGGCGGTCCCCAAAACAGTCTTACGAGCCACTATGGTCAGCTTGCAATTATCGACGCCGATACGCTTACGGTCGATTATTCAATTTATAAGGCAGACGGTAACTTCATCCGCGAGGATTCTTCTGCAAGTGGTTTTACGGGCAGCGGCGATGTTAAGTCACAGCCTGTGGTTTCCATTCAAGATGGTCATACCTATGTATACTTTACGTCCAACAATAATCCTGGCGGCATTTATCGCTATCGCATAGGTGACGAAGAGGCTGAGCTGCTCTATAGACCGTCGGCCGAGAACCAGCAGTACTGCATGTCGTCGATTTCGGTCGGTTCTGATGGCTCACTCTACTACGCTAACGATTCGGGCAAGTTGTTCGCGATTAAGGGAAATGGCCAGAAGGTCAATCGCTATACTGTCTCGTTTGACGCAAATGGTGCAGATTCTATTGTGCTCGATTCCCAACGTATTAAGGCTGGTAAAACTGCTACGGAGCCTGCTGTAAAACCGCGTCGCAAGGGCTATACCTTCGGCGGTTGGTATACCGATGAGGCGTGCACGCAAGCGTATGACTTCAGTACGCCGGTGACGGCCGATCTGACGCTGTATGCCAAGTGGACCAAGAATGCCACCAATTCTGGTGACAATGGCGGTTCTGGCTCCAGCGGCGGCAGCGGTTCTGGTACTGGTACCGGCACGGGCACTGGTACGGGTTCCGGCGCTGGTTCCGGCTCTAAGGGCCCGCAGGCCGGCGGCGCTATCGCCCCGGGTCAGAAGCCGGTGACCAAGACGACGGTGTCGACCAAGACCGAGACCAAGGAAAACAAGTCCGACAAGAAGGGCTCCGATAAGTCCGACAAGAAGGATGAGAAGAAGTCTGAGAAGAAGGACAGCAAGTCCGACAAGAAGTCCGATTCCAAGTCCGATACGGGCGCTGCTTCCACGACCACTGCTAAGAAGTCCTCTGGTGCTTCCGAGCAGGAGACGGGCACCAACCCGCTCGCCATCGTTGGCATCGCCGCCGGCGTGATTGGCCTTGCGCTCATCGCCGTCTTCGTGCTGACCAAGCGCGGCAAGGGTGACGGTAATGCCCGATAAGCCCAAGGAGACCAACGGGCAACAGCCCGACTCCTCGTTTATCCAGCTCGATGATCCAAAGCAAAAGGGCGCCGCTTCGGCGGCGTCCGCTCCTCGACGGAAGGCGCTCCTTGGCGTTCTGACTGCCGCATGCGTCGTTCTGATCGTGGTCTCTCTGGGCTTTGTTCATCCCTCCGAGAGCGGTGCTTGGTCCATTGATTGGATCGTCCAGACCGTGGCGGGGGAGAGCATCGTCGCCAAGGATGGCAATGGGTCCGGCTCGACTGTCGCTTCGGGCAAGGCCGGGTCCAAGGATTCCAAATCTTCTGATGATACGAATGACGGGTCTAGGGGTTCTGACAAATCTGACTCCAAGAAAGATTCCGAGTCTTCGGACAAGGAATCGGACAAGAACTCGGATAGCAAGAAGTCCGGCGAAAAAGGAGCAGGAAATAAAAAGACTGACAACAGTCAGTCGGCTTCTCAGAATTCGGCAACGTCCGGTGGGCCTTCTGCCGTTCCTGATAACAGTAATGCCCCCTCGGGCAACCAGAGCGTCTCTCAGGAGTCTAGCTACGTTACCGTGACTGTCTCGGTTACTTCGAGCGCTGTGGGCAATCCTGTGTCCGCTGGTGGTACCTACACCTTTAATGAGGGAGCAACTGCCTACGACGCTCTCTGCGCGCTGGGTATTTCTATAAATGCGCGTGGCTCGTCGTTTGGCACTTATGTTGCCGCCATCGGTGGCCTGGCCGAGAAGGATGAAAACTATGGAAGCGGTAGCGGCTGGTGTTATTCCGTCAACGGCACAACGCCCATGACAGCCTGCAGCAACTACGTTCTCTCAAACGGCGACAACGTGGTCTGGTATTACGTGACAGGCTAGGGGCCTCGACATATCGCATCAAACGGGCGGTTCGGACAAACATCCGAGACGCCCGTTTTTATACGAATGGGACGTCATTTCCCAATCGAGGCTCAACCGGAAATTGCATCCCGCCCTGTAGGCGAATTCCGGGACGCAGCTTCCCGTTGGGGCGGGTTTCGGAAAGCGTGTTCCGCTCTGAGGGCTCATTCCGGGATAGACTTTCCGAAGCAGCGCCCATTGGGAAGCTGCGGACCGTATTGGGCATCGATTTTGGGATGCGCTTTCCGCTAGAGCCACGTTGCGGAAGCTGTGTCCCGTTCTGAGGCTGCAATCTGGGACGCGCTTTCCGCGGGGCGACCATGGGGAAACTACTACCCATTCCGACGCTGCGGCCCGCCTTGTGCGCTTTCCTCGGCAGGCTCTGCAAACAAAAAACCGGTTGGAACGGGAATTCCAACCGGTTATACATTCAAGCAAATAGCGAATCGACTACGACCGTGCGCCCTCGAGGAAAAAGCGGCGGCTGAAGTAGTTGTACCAGGTGACGAGGAACGTGGCGATGGCCTTCATGGCCTGGTAACCGATGCTCAAAAACGTGACGCCCACAAACATGTACAGGTCGTTGAGGCCCAGGCCGATCACCGACAGGATGGTGAAGATCGTGAACTCGCGCTTGCGGCTCATGCCTTCGCGGTGGTCGAACACGTACTTCATGCTGAGCCAGTAGTTGACCACGACGGATGTGATAAACGAAACCGTGGTGCTCATCAAAAAGTCGAGGTGGAACAGCTCGACGAGCGCAATGAGCATGCCCCAGTCGATGCCAAAGGAGATAAGACCCACGACAGCAAACTTGAGGAACTGCTTGGTATGAGGTTGTGCCAGCGCCTTGCGCACGTAATCACATCCAATGCGTTGATGAATCGAGCAGGGGATACTTTAGATCTTTTGCAAGGGAAACGTAAGGTCTTTGCCAAGAACTATACGAACTCGCCAAATTTTCAAGAGCTAATCCGTAAACGTTGATAATTTGCCCGTAAACGAGCGGCGCCCACGGAAGATACTGCGCTGAGTGCGCGTCATCCGTGGGCGCCGTAATGCTGCAGGGGTGTCGAGCTACTTGGTCTCGTCGCCCTCCAGGAAGATCTTTCGGGTCACAAAGTTGTAGACCATGACAAGCGCGGTGGCGCAAATCTTGGCGATATTGGCCTCGAGTCCCAGGCCGGCGTTGAGCGCCAGCACGATGCCGTCGTTGAGAGCCAAGCCGATCACGGAAAGCACGACAAAGAGGATGAACTCGCGGCGGCGGCTCATGCCTTCCTTGTGCGCAAACACGTACTTCATGCTTGCGAGGTAGTTAAAGATGAGTGAGATGATAAAGCCGCTGGTGTTGGCGATTAGGATGTTGAGGCCCAGACCGTAGTGGAGCAGATTCATAATGCCAAAGTCGATAACCGTGGCAATGACACCGACGACGCCAAATTTCATGATCTGCGCAAGGAGCTTTTGCATGGTACCTGCCTTAAGCCGGCGCCGGGGCGCCGTGGGGATGACAAACTTAGCAAGTTTAGCCAATCCCCGCGGGTGGTGCTAGGCGCGCTCCTCGATAGCACCGTTTCTATATGCATCGAGGAGCTGGCGCAGGTCCTGGATTTGGCTGCGGATCTTGGCGCCAGTATCGGTGTCGCTTACCATGCGGCGACGGTCTGCTTGGTCAAAACGGTTGGTCTCGCTTTCGATGTCCACGTTGCGCGTGAGTGCCTCGGCAACCGTCGTAAAGGCCCGGTGCGACTTGAGGCGGCAGCCGCGCGAGCTCGAGATGAGCGTATAGCCGGCGATGCCCGTCTTGGGATGGTAAGCGCGGCAGAAGCCGCCATCGATGACCAGCAGCTTGCCCTCGGCGCGGATGGGCTGCTCGCCCTTGGTAGTTTTAACGGGCGTGTGGCCGTTGATGATGTGGCCGGTCGGCGAGCATGCCATGGGCGCGACGCCAAACTCGCGCATGATGTCATCGCAGACCGAGGGCGACTTGGTAAGCGTAAAGTACGGATCCATTGGCTCGACCCAGGTGCTCTTATCGGCGATATAGGCGCGCTCAAAGGTACGCACCAGGCGTCCGCTGGCGGGTGAGTTAAAGCCAATCCACAGGTACCACATCCAGTCGAGAGCGTCGCGGTCGCCCACGCGCCAGGCGCGGCGGGCGATGTGGTCGCAAAAATCGAGATAATCGCGGCCAGCGTGCCAGGTGCCCAGACAGTTCATGCTGCTAAAGGTGCCGTCTTCGTTGAGCGGAACGCAGCCGTGGAAGAGCAGGTTGCCGTTGGCGACCTTGTACATCGAGCCGTGGGAATAGAGGAAATCGATATGGCGATGCAGGTGATCGGCGGTGACAAACTCGGACACGAGCTTGTCGATGATGTGCTGCTCCTGAGACGTGAGCGTGTAGGGGTCCGCCGGGTCGACGGTGGGGAAGTCGTTGGTCGTGAGCGGCCACACGCTGCCGTCGGCGAGCGTGACCGTGCCGGTGTCGTGTTCGATCTTGTCGAGTAACAGGCGGTTGGTCATATCGAACTCGGGGTGGCGCTGGATAATCTGGCCCTCGAGCTTAAAGAGCAGCACGTTGATGGCCTTGATCAGCGGGGTGATGGACTCACCGGCGGTATAGGTGGCATCGGCAAAGGCGACAAGCTCACGCAGCGAGATGCCGTAGTCGTTCTCTAGAATTTCGTAGTTGTCGTAGCGTAGGTTGTTGCGCAATACCGTGGCGATGCAGGCGGGCTCACCGGCCGCAGCGCCCATCCACAGCAGGTCGTGGTTGCCCCACTGGATGTCGAGCGAATGGTAGGTGAGCAGGCGGTCCATAATCTTGGCCGCGCCGCCGCCGCGGTCGAAGATATCGCCCACCAGGTGCAGGTGGTCGACGGCCAGGCGCTTGATGAGCGAAGCGAGCGACTCGATAAAGTCGTCGGCGCTGGCGGTCTCCAGGATGGACTCCACGATGCGCTCGTGATAGCGCACGCGATAGTTGTTCTCGTCCGGGTGCGTGTGCAACAACTCGTCGATGATATAGGCGTAGTCGCGCGGGATGGCCTTACGCACCTTGGAGCGCGTGTAGCGGCTCGAAAGCGAGCGTGCGACCATGATGAGCTGGTCAAGCATCGTCTTGTACCAAGTTGGCGAGTCCTCGCGCTGGCTGCGGACCAGCTCAATCTTCTCGCGCGGGTAGTAAATGAGCGTGCACAGCTCGCCCTTTTCGTCAAAGGAGAGCGTGTCGCCAAAAATCTCGTCGACATGCTCGCGCACGACGCCCGAGCAGTTGTTGAGGATGTGCATAAAGGCTTCGTACTCGCCGTGCACGTCGCTCATAAAATGCTCGGTGCCCTTGGGTAGGTTGAGGATGGCCGAGAGGTTGATAATCTCGGTAAATGCGGATTGTTCGGTGGGGAACTGTCTCGACAGCAGGCGCAGATACTTGAAGTCTTGCGGGTTGCGATCGAATGCGACCATGAAACACCTTCCGATGGAGCTGGTAAAACTGATAAACAGCGTCAAACGTTTATCAGTATGCGCCGCTTTTGTTTCGATTTTGCGCCAGCGGCTGAATTGTCGGCTGAACGGTTTGGTAAATCGATTTAGTGAAGGTAGATGTGTCGGTTGGGTGGAGACGACAGAGGGTGTTTTCTCAGATATTTATGCGTGGGGTCGGTGGAGACGATGGTGGTAAAGATGTTCGCTATTATTGCTTCGATTTGGTAAATAGTGGACATATGTACCGTATGTAGGCTCACTGTGCGATAATTTGCGCAGTAATGAGTAAGGAGCCTCATATGAGTGATTTTGTCCTGACCTGTGAATCTGCCGCCGACCGAACTCGGGAGTTCTTTGAATCGCGCAATATTCCCGTCGCGTATTTTCATTACGAGATCGACGATGTTGTCTATACGGACGATCTGTATCAGTCGATTACGCCGGACAAGTTTTTTGCCCAGATTGCCGCGGGCGCCATGCCCAAGACGTCTCAGGTGAGCGTGGGTGAGTACGAGGAGTTTTGGGAGCCGTTTGTTGCCGAGGGTAAAGACGTGCTGCACCTGACGTTGTCGTCGGGTATTTCGGGCACGTATGGATCGGCCTGCGTCGCGGCGCAGATGCTCGCGGATCGCTATCCCCAGGGCGGCAAGGTGCGCGTCATCGATTCGCTGGGGGCGTCTTCGGGCTTTGGTCTGTTGCTGGAATATGCCGCCGACGTGCGCGATAGCGGGGCTTCACTCGACGAGACGGCCGCTTGGATTGAGGAGCATAAACTCAACCTGCACCACTGGTTCTTCTCGACCGATCTGTCGAGCTACCTGCGCGGCGGTCGCATTTCGGCCGCGAGCGCGATCATCGGCACTCAAGATTTGCCCGCTTATGACGGTCGATTGCGAAGGTAAGCTGTCGCCACGTGAGAAGATTCGCACTAAGAAGCGCGCGATTTCCGAGATGGCTAAGACCATGATGGCACACGTGCTGGACGGTGCGGATTATTCGGGTAAGTGCATCATGTCGCACTCGGCGTGCCGCGAGGATGCCGAGGCAGTTGCGGCGCTGATTGAGGAACAGGTTCCGCAGCTTAAAGGCAAGATTGAGATCAATGACATCGGTACTCTGATTGGCTCGCATACCGGACCTGGTACGGTGGCGCTCTTCTTTATGGGCGACAAGCGCGTGGATTAATTTGCCCCATCACGTCGCTGCATGATTGCTCAAACGAAAACGGCCCGTCTCACGTTTGTGGGGCGGGCCTTGCTGTTGCGGCTAGCGTTTCTTTCCGCGGAAGAAAAAGCCGTGCAGTGACGGCTTGAGGCCGCGATTGGCGCGATGCTCCTCGACGCGCTCGTGGATCGAAGCGACGCGCTCGATGACTTCGTCGGGAATCGGCACGTCAGGATTCATGTTCTCGACCTGGCTGACCTCGGCGGCGGCGACCTGGTCGATAATGGGCACATCGTCGCGCGAGATGACAGGTGTGGCGTCTTCCTTCATCTTGCGATAACGCTGCATCATGTCGGTCTGTAGCTGCTGGGCCGAAGGCGGCGTCCAGATGATGGCGTTGGCGCCGGCGGCGATGGTTTCACGGATGCTCTCGGGCGTCTTGCCGCCCGGTGCGATGAGCGGCAGGTTGGGATAGTGCTCGCGCAGTTCACGCAGGACCTGGGGTGTGTTCTTGCCGGCGGCGATGTTGAGAATCTTGGCGCCGGCGCGCACCTTGGCGTGAGCATCATCGTCGCAGCGAACGACCGTGGCGATGACGGGGATGTCGGCGATGTTGGTGATGTGCTCTACCATCTCGGCAGTAGCGGGGGAGTTGACCACGCAGCCCGCCGCGCCCTGCATCTCGGAGACGGCTGCCATCTGCACGGAGCGCTTACCGGTCGTAGTTCCGCCGCCCACGCCTACAAAGACCGGGCACTCGGCGACGGTCAGCAGCGCTTGCGTAATGGCGGGCTGCGGCGTGAAAGGGTAGACCGCAAAGACGGCATCGGCGTTGGAGTTGCGGATAACCGCGACGTCGGTGGTGTAAATGAGCGACTTGATGCGTCGGCCGAAGAGCGTAAAGCCGCTGGCCTCCTCGATCTCGTCGGGCATGCGAAGGGCCGCCTTGCGCAAACGCCCGTCGATGGGCAGCGGCTCCATGGGGAGCAGTCCGTTGGGGGTCACGGCTACCTGGGGCTCGGTGAACTCGTCTGCGAGCTCGACCTCGGAAAAATCGACCGAGGCGACGATGTCCTCGTGAACCTCGGCAGGTACATCGATGGGAGCTTGGTCGTTTGCCGCGGCAGGCGTGTCGAAGGAGCTGGTGCCGACGAAGGCGTCGACGCGCTCATTTAGATCGTTGAGGGTATCCATGGAGGCTCGATTCTATGTGATGATGGCCGGCGCGATGCAGCCGGAATTGCGAATGCTAAATCGTTTGACGAGTTGATTTTTCCCCGCCGCGCCATCCGTTAGACCGAAGGGCCGGCGAACGTGAAGGAGCTGTGGTGGCGGGTATCGAGGTGCTATCTTGAAAGCCCCGTTTAAAAGAGAGGTGACGCGGTATGGAATTGACAGCAATGTTTGGCTCGATCGGCCTGTGTGTGGGCGCAATCGTTGCCGCCGCGGTCATCTACTTTGTGGTCACGGCCATTAAGGGCAAAAGGGTCGAACGCAAGGAGCGTGCGATGCTTAAACAGCATTGCGACCAGCAGGGCAAACGCGCACGGAGATAGCTTGTTGAGTTTTTGATCCGTGCGCTAGCTGCGTTTTCGGATCAGGGCAATGTAGAAGCCCTCAAAGTCGCGGCTAGGCGGAATGGTCAGCGTGCCGGGCATACCGTTGGCGACGGACGAGACGTGGCCGGCGGCGATGGCCTCGGTGAGAGCGTTGCTCTCGATATGCGGCTCCTCGCCGAGGGGGATGAGCTCGCAGTCCATGTGCTTGTCGAGGGCCTCTTGCAGGGCGTCCTCGTTTTCCTGCGGCAAGATCGAACAAGTGGAATAGACGAGCGTGCCGCCCGGTTTGAGGGCACCCATGGCGCGGTCCAGAAGCGCGCGCTGCGAGCGTGCGCACTTGCAAAGCAGCTGCTCCGTGAGCCCGTGCAGACTTTTCTCGTTGCCGCTGATGACGGTGCCCGTGCCGGTGCAGGGAGCGTCGAGCAGGATGCGGTCAAAGCGGAAGAACTCGTCGAGCTCGCGTGCGTCGATACGCATGACGGGCACGTTTTTGGCACCCTGGCGGTGGAGGTTGGACTCAAGCTTTTCGGCGCGGGGAATGCTCATCTCACAGGCGGTGAGGTGCGCCTGTCCCTGGGTGAGGGCGGCGATCTGCGTTGTCTTGCCGCCGGGGGCTGCGCACATGTCCAGGATGTCCTCGCCTGCCTGGGCGCCCAGGACCAACGGCGGCATCATGGATGACAGGCTCTGCAGGTAGATCTTGCCGTCGCGGTAGATGTCGAGATCCCACAGATCGGAAACCTGGGCCTCGGGCAGGATAAAGGCGTCTGGGTACCAGGCGACGGGGTTGTGGGCGATGCCGGCGGCACCGAGCGCCGCAGCGATGTCCTCGGCGGTCGCCTTGAGCGTGTTGGCGCGCAGCGTGACCGGGCGTGTGGCCGCGGCGCCGAAGCCCTCGATCATGAGCTTGGCATCGGCGGGCGCATAGGCGCCGGCGACCGTGTCGACCATAAAGCGCGGCAGGTCGGCGGCGGAGTGTTGGGCGGCAAGCTGGTCAGAAAGCTCGGTAGCAGCAAACTGCCTGAGCTTGAGCTCGCCCTTGACCTGCTTTTTCTGCTTACGACGACGCGGCTTGGACATCCGTCTTTCCTTCCCATTCCATTACATGTCGAGTGTTGTTTTAGTACTGGCTCTCGTGCTTGCTGAAGAAGTCGAAGCGCGGGGGCAGCGGCTTCACGCGGTGCTCGCCGGGCTTCTCGCCCAGGCTTTCCACGAACTCGTCCGTGGAGGCAAATATGTTGTCCCAGCTAAAGAAGGCGACGGGGTCGACGTCGAAGTACTCGCAGATGAGCTCGCAGCCGGCCGGCACGATGCCGTGCATGAGCACGGTCGCCACGCGCAGCTCGGTGAAGGCGTCGACGAGGGCCTGCGTCATCGCGGTATTGGCTTGCTCGCCCTCAAGCTTGTTGGCAGCCTTGGAGGCGTCGCTCCAGCGCTTGTTGGCGGCGCGCAGGTAGTCGTCGCACACAGCGAGCGCGCGGTGCGTCTCGAACTTGTACATGGCCTGCTCAAACGCGAGGGCGGCCTGCTCGGCGGCCTCCACCACGGTGGCCGAGGCGGCGCCGGCGGGGATGCAACCGTTGCGATAGGGGCTCTCGTCGCCCTCCTTGACGGCGACGCCGTAGAAGCAGCTGCGGGCCAGGCGGTTGAAGACGCCGGTCAAAAGGGCGCTTTCCTTAAGGGCCGGATCGATGACGCGCTTGTCGTCGCAGGCGTGCACCTCGTTGCCGTCCGCGCGCGAAAGGCCCGGCTCGCCCGCATCGCACAGCTGGAACTCGTGGAAGTACACGAGCGGATGCATGGTCGAATCGAGCACGTAATGGCCTAGGAACCCAAGCGCATAGGCGCGCCCGACGGAGCGGTCCGCCTCGTCGAGTGCGTCGATCGCTTGCTTGAAGGCGACGAGTATCTCGTTCGGCTTCTCCTTGTGCATGATGTTCCCAAGTCGATGGACCGACGAGAGCAGGGGATTGGCGATGGAATAGAACAGCGGGTCGGGCCCTTGGTTTCCCAAGAGGAATGCCTCAGCCTCGTCCTTCGTTCCGCCGATGGAGGAGAAATGACGCGCGTAGGCGTCCTGTCCGAACGTGTCGTGCGTGATGATTGCCGGCATAGTCTGAACTCCATCCTTTGAGCCCCTGACGGGAATTTTACTGTCGCTAAGTAAAGCATCATATACAATGATGAGCGGCTTGTTAACGTCCCCCATGCGTCTTTGCGTACGTTTTACATAGGCTGCCATGACGCGTGAGCAGGGACTTTCCGAACTTTGAGTGAAAGGCGTTGCGTTGTCGCGCACCCATATGACGAAACCCGAGCGCAGCTGGGTCCTCTACGACGTGGGCAATTCCGCCTACGTGCTTCTTGCATCGACGCTTATCCCCATCTATTTCTCAGCGATTGCCGACCCGAATTCTTCTGCGGTTGTGGCCTGGGGATACGCCTCGACGGTGGCCTCGCTTGTGCTGGCGTTGCTCATGCCGTTCCTCGGCAGCCTCGCCGATCTGAAGGGCAACAAGAAGAAGTTCCTTGCCGGCACCATCGGCACGGGCGCGGTGACGCTCGCCGTGATGGGCATTCCCTCCGACGCGATGGTGTTCCTCGTGA
>OMAG01000708.1_pt1 | contig 12456 bp, 9 predicted proteins | sample 1673781 | NCBI WGS metagenome assembly OMAG01 (sample SAMEA103958127, study PRJEB25191) | human gut metagenome | biome: human-associated habitat [ENVO:00009003]; feature: intestine environment [ENVO:2100002]; material: feces | place: Germany | collected 2013/2015 | reverse complement strand
GCACGGGCGGTATGCTCATCGAAGCCGTGCGGCAGATGGACAACTCCAAGCTAGCTTACGGAAAGCTCTATGGCCAAGAGAAGAACCTCAGCACGTCCGCCATAGCGCGAATGAACCTGTATCTCCACGGCGCGAAGGACTTCCGCATCGCCCAGGGCGACACCCTGCGCGAGCCCGCCTTCCTTGCCGGGAACACCCTCAGGTCGTTCGACTGCGTCCTCGCCAATCCACCCTTCTCCCTTAAGAACTGGGGATCCGCAGAGTTCTCCTCGGACCCATGGGGCCGCAACATCTGGGGTGTCCCCACCGACAAGTCGGCGGACTTCGCATGGGTGCAGCATATGGTCTGCTCCATGGACGAGAAGAGCGGTCGCTGCGCCGTAGTGCTGCCCCAGGGCGCACTGTTCCACGGCGGCAAGGAGGGTGCCATCCGCAAGGAGTTGCTCAAGTCAGACAAGGTCGAGGCAGTGATCTCGCTCGCGAGCGGCGTCTTCTACAGCACCGGCGTCTCCGCCTGCGTGCTGTTCCTCCGGAATGACAAGCCTCCGGCGCATCGGGGCCGCGTCTGCATCATCGACGGTACCGAGATCTTCACCGCCCAGCGCGCGCAGAACATGATCACGGAGGAGAACGCTCAGGAGATGCTCTCCCTCTATCAATCCTACGAACCCGTCGTAGAGAAGTGCGCCATCGCGACGCTCGATGATATAGAGCGCGAGGGTTACGTGCTCTCGGCGAACAATTACGTCGAAAGAAGGCGCGAGGAGATCGAGCCGCCGGCGGAAACCAGGAAACGTTTCTACGACCTCCTTCGCCAGACGAGGAAGTCCGAGGAGAAGCTCCTTGAGCTGCTCTCAAAGGGAGGCTATGTCGATGGAGAGTAGAATCCCCCAGGAAGAGCTGAACAACCATCTATGGAACGCGGCGGTTCTGCTGCGCACCTACATCGATGCCGGCTCGTACAAGCAGTACATATTCCCGCTGCTATTCTTCAAGCGCCTCTCAGATGTTTACGACGAGGAGACCGCCGAGGCATTGGAAGCCTCTGACGGAGATGCGGAGTTCGCCGCCCTTCCCGAGAATCACAGCTTCGCAATCCCGGACGGCGCCCACTGGTGCGATGTCCGCGAGGCCACGGAAAACATCGGTAAGGCCATCGTGGGCGCCTTCCGCGCCATCGAGACGGCCAACGGTTCCAAGCTGCGTGGTATCTTCGGCGACGCCGCCTGGACTAACAAGAAACGACTTCCCGACCGCCTGCTCAAGGACCTCATCGAGCACTTCAGCGCTATAACGCTCTCCATCGCCAATTGCCCCGAGGACGAGCTCGGCCAGGGCTACGAGTACCTCATCAAGAAGTTTGCGGACGATTCTGGACACACCGCTCAAGAGTTCTACACCAATCGCACGGTCGTCCACCTAATGACCGAAATCCTCCAGCCCAGGCCCGGCGAGTCCATCTACGACCCCACCTGCGGCAGCGCCGGCATGCTCATCTCCTCCATTGCCCACCTCAAACAGCACGGAGAGGAATGGCGCAATGTTCACGCCTACGGACAGGAGATCAACCAGCTATCCTCCGCCATCGGACGCATGAACCTATTCCTGCACGGCGTCGAGGACTTCGAAATCGCAAACGACGACACGCTACGGCACCCAGCCTTCCTCGAGGCGGGAAAGCTGCGCACCTTCGATATGGTACTCGCTAACCCTCCCTACTCGATCAAACAATGGGACCGCGAGGCGTTCGCGTCGGACCCCTACGGCCGCAACTTCCTCGGCACCCCGCCGCAGGGACGAGCAGACTACGCCTTCATACAGCACATCCTCAAGAGTATGGACCCACACACAGGCAGGTGCTCCATTCTCCTCCCCCATGGCGTACTCTTCCGCAACGAGGAATCGGAGATGCGCGAAAGGCTCGTGAGAAGCGATCTCGTTGAGGCGGTCATCGGACTCGGCGCAAACCTCTTCTTCAACTCGCCCATGGAGGCCTGCATCCTCATCTGCCGCAGCGAGAAAGCGCCGAATCGAAGCAAGAAAATACTGTTCGTAGATGCCTCTGCCGAGGTAACCCGCAAGAACGCGCAAAGCTACCTTGAGCCTCAACACATCAAGAGAATCGTCGATGCCTACCGATCTGACGAGGACATCGAAGGGTTCTCATCCCACGCATCGTTTAGTGAGCTCGAGGGCAACGCCTTCTCGCTCTCCATCCCTCTGTACGTGAAGCCCTCCAATGATGAAAATGCTGACGACAGAAGCATCGAGGAGACGGTAGAAAGCTGGAGAGCCGCCTCCACAGAGGCCGCGTCCCTGCTCGATATTATTGCTGCGAAATTGCATGAAAACGATGGTGAGTAACATGACCCACGTTTGCCTGGACGATGTGGCCCGCGAAATCAAACAGAAGGTCCCTGTAGACCAAGAACTGCCGACGGTCGGCCTTGAGCATCTGGACCCCGGCGAAGTCGAACTCGCCCATTGGGACGAAGGTGTCGAGACCACCTTCACTAAGGCTTTCTCAAAGGGGCAGGTGCTGTTCGGGCGTCGCAGGGCCTACCTGCGCAAAGCGGCCGTCGCCCCATTCGACGGAATCTGCTCTGGAGACATCACCGTCATCGCCCCCAAGGACAACCTCTCTCCGAGGCTGCTCCCGTTCATCATCCAGAACGACGCCCTATTCGAGCACGCCGTCACCAATTCGGCAGGCTCCCTCTCGCCAAGAGTCAAGTGGCAGAGCCTTTCGCAATTTGAATTCGAGCTTCCCAGCATCGCTAAGCAAGAAGATCTTGCCGACATACTCTGGACCGCACAAGAAACGAGGTCTCACTACAGGCAGCTGCTTACAGCCTGCGATGACGTCGTCAAATCACAATTTGTCGAAATGTTTGGGGATGAGAAATGGGGTTTCAAGCCCCTATCGGAGTGCGTTGATTCCATTGATACCGGTAAAAGTATGAATTGCGGAGAAGGCCCACGAGGAGTTGGTGGTTTTGGGGTCCTTAAGCTGAGCGCGCTATCTTCAGGTACTTTTGTCGCCTCCGAAAACAAAGTGATTTCTAAAGACAACTTCATGTCTATAAAAGAGGTCGAAAAGGGTGACCTCTTGTTTGCACGCAAAAATACGCCTGAGCTAGTTGGCACAACCGTTTATGTTCCAAACGAAGTGAGGGGCCTTATGTTTCCCGATCTCGTCTTTCGTATGAAACCGAAGGATGTCAACGCGCTGTATTTACTTGCGTACATGAGAAGTGACCGTGGCCTCGATTTAATTCAAGGCATGGCCCACGGATCGGCAAAATCCATGGTCAACATCCCTAAAACTCAGCTGGCAAGGCTGCCGGTTCCGGTTCCTCCGCTCGAGCTCCAACAGGAGTTCGCCGACTTCGTCGCCCAGGTCGACAAATCGAAATTTGCCGTACAAAAGGCCCTCGATGAGCTAAACGCCACGACGAAGAAAATCTTGAACCAGGAGTTAGGGCTCGGAAATGTTTAACGAGGACAACACCATCGAGCAAATGAGCGTCGAGGCGCTTGCCAGCCTTGGCTGGAGATACGTGGCTGCCGAAGACCTCCCGCGCCGCCATGCCGACGTCATGGTCGAGCCCATGGTCAAGGACGCCCTCATCAGGCTTAACCCGGAGATTGCAGAAGACCCCGATCGCGCCGACGAGATCATCTACCGACTCAGGGCCCTCATTCAGTCCACAAGTCCGCAGAACCTGGTCTCCACCAACGAGCGGTTCAAAAAGCTCGTCATCGAGGAGAACTCATTCCCCTACGGCAAAGACGGCCGCATGGTCCCCATCCGCTTCTTTGGCACGGCGGCGGACGGCGATCTTGACAAAAACGAGTACATCGTCACCAACCAGTGGGTCTACCCCCAGGAACAGGGCGGCAAGCGCCTCGACCTCGTCCTTCTTGTCAATGGATTTCCGCTCGTCATCGGCGAGCTCAAGACGCCGGTGCGCGATTCGATAACCTGGCTCGACGGCGCTGGCGACATCGCTAAATATGAGAAGAGCATCCCGCAGATGTTCGTCTGTAGCGCCATCAACTTCGCCAGCGAAGGAAAATGCTATCGCTACGGGTCGGTGAACATGCCTCCCGAGATGTGGGGACCCTGGCATGAGGGCGACAAGAAGAGCGAGGGCACACTTGCCGACGTCAAGAGAAGCATGGCATCCATGCTCACCCCCTCGAACGTCATGGACATCTTCCAGTTCTTCACGCTCTTCGCCACCGACAAGAAGCATCGACGCATCAAGCTGATCTGTCGCTACCAACAGTTCGAGGGCGCGAACCTCATCGTGGACCGCGTCCGCGCAGGATACCCGAAGTGTGGCCTCATTTGGCATTTCCAGGGCTCAGGAAAGTCACTGCTCATGGTATTCGCCGCCCAGAAGCTGCGCATGGTCCCCGAACTCAAGAACCCGACCGTCGTCATCGTGGATGACCGAATCGACCTCGAGACCCAGATCACAGGGACCTTCAACGCATCCGATATCCCCAACCTCGCAAGCGCCGGCAGCAAGGAGGAGCTTGAGTCCTTCTTCAAGCAGGACATGAGAAAGGTCCTCATCACCACCATCTTCAAATTCGGCGAGGTTGCGGGGACGCTCAACGAGCGCGAGAACATCATCCTCATGGTCGACGAGGCGCACCGCACCCAAGAGGGCGACCTCGGCGAGAAGATGCGACTCGCCTTGCCAAACGCCTTCTTCTTCGGCTTGACCGGCACGCCCATCAACCGAACCGACAAGAACACGTTCCACACCTTCGGTGCCAAAGAGGACAAGTCCGGCTACATGAGCCGCTATTCCTTCGCCGACTCCATCCGCGACCACGCCACATTGCCGCTCCATTTTGAAACCGTTCCCGTCGAGCTCCACGTCAACCAAGAGGTCGTGAACGCCGCCTTTGACGAAATGACCCGAGACCTCAGCAAAGAGGACAAGGCGGAACTCACCAGGCGCGTCAAGATCGAAGCCGTCATGAAGGCCCCCGACCGCATTCACAAGGTGTGTGAACACATTGCCAAACACTTCAAATCGAAGGTTGAGCCCGACGGCTTCAAGGCGCAGGTAGTCTGCTACGACCGAGAGTGCTGCCTGCTGTATAAGGAGGAGCTCGACAAGCTCTTGGGCGCTGATGCAGTCACCATCGTCATGGACACGAACAACGACAAGGAGGACCGGTACAAGGCATATCGTCGCGATCGCGATGCCGAAGAAAAGCTCCTTGACCGTTTCCGCGACCCGGACGATCCACTCAAGATTCTCATCGTCACTGCAAAGCTGCTCACGGGGTTCGATGCGCCCATCCTGCAAACTCAGTACCTTGACAAGCCCTTGCGCGACCACACGCTGTTGCAGGCAATCTGTCGAACCAACCGCGTCTACAACGACAAGAAGACATTCGGTCTCATTGTCGACTATATCGGCCTCTTCGACAACGTCGCCAAGTCTCTGCACTTCGACGAGGCCGAGGTGCAGAAGGTTATAACCAACATCGACGAGGTAAAGGCCGAGCTACCCGGGCTTATGCATTGCTGTCTTGAGTACTTCTCAACGGTCAGAGACCGCCGCAGCGCGGATTGGGAGTCCCTTCTCGAAGCTCAACAATGCCTGCCAACGACAAAGGTGAAAGACCAGTTTGGGGCCGACTTCTCGGTCTTGAACAGAGCGTGGGAAGCCCTTTCGCCCGACGCATGTCTCAATCCCTACAAGCCCGATTTCATCTGGCTCTCGCAGGTCTACGATTCCGTGAGACCGGTAGACAATCGCGGGAAGCTCATCTGGGCAGCGCTCGGGCCCAAGACAATCGAGCTCGTGCACGAGAACATCACCGTCGAGAGAGTCCGAGACGATGACGACATCCTTGAGCTCGACGAGGACATGATCGAGCACTTCATCAACGACAAGAGCAATACCGAGAAGATCACGCGTAAGCTGGAGATAGATCTCGTCGCCCGAATCCGCAGGCACGATAAGAATGGCAAGTTCCAGAAGCTCGGCGAGCGCCTGGAGGACCTGAGGGAACGTCACGAGCAAGGTCTCATCAACAGCGTCGAGTTCCTCAAGATGCTCATCGACCTCGCCAAAGAAGCACGAGCCGCCGAAAAGGAAGTCGTGCCCGAGGAAGAGGAGGACAAGGGAAAGGCTGCTCTCACTGAGCTCTTTAACGGCATCAAGAACGGCGACACGCCTATCATCGTCGAGAACATCGTCAATGACATTGACGAGATCGTTAAGATAACTCGCTTCGACGGCTGGCAAGCTACCACGGCTGGCGTGAAAGAGGTTAAAAAACAGCTCCGTGCCATTCTGTGGATGCGCTATAAGCTCAAAGACCAGGCTCTTTTTGATAAGGCGTATTCGTATATCGAACTCTACTATTAGGTAACAGAAGACAGAGTTCTAGGGACGCTCCGCATTAACCATTTCATAGGATGTGGAGCGTCCCAATTTGAACGAGTAACGTCTTGCGATGGGCGAATGCTGCAGTCCCAATGGCTCGATAACCTTTTCTTAGTTTGGTGTTTAAGTCTTCACTAGAAGCCATCCACACTTTGTAGTTAATTGGTTCCTTCTTCACAGGCGAAACGACAATATTGTCTGCCCCGCCTACCTCCCCTCCGCCTTCAGCCTCAGCAGCAGGTCTCTCAGCTCGGGGCACTTGCTGGAAAGGCGCGTCTGGGGTCGCTCGCCCATCCCCCAACGCTGGCGGACTTCCTGGGCGTGCGGACTCACGCGGTAGTCCCCATCCATCATCTGCTTGAGCAGCTTGGCGGTCACGCGCGCATCGGCTAGGGCGCTGTGGGCGTGGCCCGTCGACTCGTCAAACTCGATGCCAAACCATGTTGTCGCGTCACTCAAAGAGACGCACCCGTGGCTGCCCACGTCCATGATCGAGGTGTAAAACGCCTGCAGGTCGGCCCAGTCCGTAGGAAATGCGGCAAGGTCGATGTGTTTTGCCTGGCACTCGGTCAAAAGCTGTCGACGATCCGCCCCGCTCCAACGACCACCTGGGCGGAGTAGCGACCGATCCAATCGCTGAGCCTTTTGATCACCGCATAGAGCGGGTCGGCCATCGCGGTGTCCACGGCCGATATCCCCGTGAGCTCGCGGACGGGAAACGCAACGCCTTCGGTAAATTCTGTCTGCACAAACTGCGAGAACTCGCCTATAACGTTGCCGCGGTTATCGAGCTTGACGGCGCCGACCTCGATAATCTCATTGCGCAGTCCACGGCGCTGGCGCTGCTTTGGCACCGGCGCAAACTCAAAGTCCAGCACAATCTGGCGCGCAAAGTTCGTCGTATCGATAGCCGAGATACGCGGCGTCTTTTCAGCTGACACGGTTATGGCCTTTCTCCGTCAAATGCCGCTTACTACATAGGCGGCTACATTGCCGTAAGGACAGGCGCCCGTGCGGACATGAAATCGCACAGCATGGCTTTCCGGCATCCTTGCGTAAAGCCACACTTTGAGAGAATCATGTCACTGTTATTATCGAACATATATTCGTATTTATAGCAGTACTTTGATAGAGTTGCAGTTGTTGACGGCAGTTCCATGTGCCGGGCAGCGCCCTCCATGCGACGGGAGGTGATGCCCATGACCGATCTGACTGATTTCGTGAAGCTCCTGACCGCTTTGGTCTCGCTCCTCACGGCGCTTATCGAGGCCGGCTGCTTTGAGAGCATCACGGTCATGATCCAGCGCGAGGTCGCGCGGCGTATCTGCTCAAAGCCCGGCACGGCGGACTACGGTGCGTTCGGCATCTTTGTGCAGTGGTACGAGGAACCGGAGCTGCTGTTCGATGTGCCGCCGTCCTGCTTCGTCCCGCAGCCGAAGGTGACCTCGAGCGTCATCCGCCTGAAAAGACGCGAAGAGCACCCCGCTGCGGTCGAGGATGAGAAGCTCATGTTCCGCATAATCCGCGCCGCCTTCAACCAGAGACGCAAGACGCTTGTGAACGCAATAAGCTCCCAATTGGGCGAAATCACCAAGGATCAGGCCGAGCGGGCGCTCACAGAATGCGGATACGATCCGCGGATCCGCGGAGAAGTATTGGATATTAGTGGTTTTGCGAAAATCTCAGACAAAATATTGGCTATAATAAATACAGATTTGTGATTAAAATGTATTGAAAAAATGGCGCTTTATGTGATATCCTAAGGAGTGCAGAATACTGCATTCATATTTATCAGCGAAATCTTAATTTACCATAGAAAGGATAAAAAAGATGAGCAGATTGAGGAACTTCAAGATCAGGTAAAACGACAGATGGCGGAATTTGATAATTTCCGTAAACGTACGGAAAAAGAAAAAAACCAGATGTTTGAAGTGGGAGCCAAAAGTATCATCGAGAAGATTCTTCCGGTGGTAGATAATTTTGAGAGAGGCTTAGCATCCATTCCGGAGGAAGAGCAGGGAAGTGCTTTTGCAGATGGAATGAATATGATATACAAGCAGCTTCTGAATGAACTGGAGCAGGCAGGTGTGGCAGTCATTGAAGCAGTGGGAAAGGAATTTGATCCGGAGTATCACAATGCTGTAATGCAAGTAGAGAACGACGAGTTAGAGCCGGGAACCATTGCACAGGAATTACAAAAGGGTTACACATACCGAGATAGTGTGGTACGCCACAGTATGGTAGCAGTAGTTCAGGAATAAAAACGCAAACAAAAAACAATTCATATATTTTAGGAGGAATGAATCATGGGTAAGATTATAGGTATTGACTTAGGTACAACAAATAGTTGCGTAGCAGTTATGGAAGGTGGAAAACCGGTTGTTATCGCAAATACAGAAGGAGCAAGAACCACACCGTCTGTTGTAGCTTTTACAAAGACAGGTGAGAGATTAGTAGGTGAGCCTGCAAAACGTCAGGCGGTTACAAACGCAGAGAAAACCATTTCATCCATCAAAAGAGAGATGGGTACAGATTACAAAAAACAGATTGATGACAAGAAATACTCTCCACAGGAGATTTCCGCAATGATTCTTCAGAAATTAAAAGCAGATGCAGAAGGATATCTGGGAGAAAAAGTTTCAGAAGCGGTTATTACAGTTCCGGCTTACTTCAATGACGCACAGCGTCAGGCAACCAAAGATGCCGGTAAGATTGCAGGTCTGGATGTAAAACGTATCATCAACGAGCCGACAGCAGCAGCATTGGCTTATGGTCTTGACAATGAAAAAGAGCAGAAAATCATGGTATACGACTTAGGTGGCGGTACATTTGATGTTTCCATCATCGAAATCGGTGAAGGCGTTATCGAAGTATTATCCACATCCGGTAACAACAGATTAGGTGGAGATGACTTTGACCAGAAGATTACTGACTGGATGCTGGCTGAATTTAAGAAAGCAGAAGGCGTAGATTTATCCACAGATAAGATGGCACTTCAGAGATTAAAAGAAGCAGCAGAGAAAGCAAAGAAAGAATTGTCTTCCGCTACAACTACAAATATCAACCTGCCGTTTATCACAGCAACTGCTGAGGGACCAAAACACTTTGATATGAACTTAACACGTGCGAAATTCGATGAATTAACACATGATTTAGTAGAGAAAACAGCAGAGCCGGTACAGAACGCATTGAGAGATGCTGGAATCACAACCGCAGACTTAGGTCAGGTATTGTTAGTTGGTGGTTCTACCCGTATCCCGGCAGTACAGGATAAAGTAAAACAGTTGACAGGCAAAGAGCCAAGCAAATCCTTGAACCCGGATGAGTGTGTAGCATTGGGTGCGTCCATTCAGGGTGGTAAATTAGCAGGAGATGCAGGTGCAGGCGAAATCCTGTTGTTGGATGTAACACCATTATCTCTGTCTATTGAGACCATGGGTGGTGTGGCAACCAGATTAATCGAGAGAAATACAACAATCCCGACTAAGAAGAGTCAGATTTTCTCAACAGCAGCAGATAATCAGACAGCTGTAGACATCAATGTTGTACAGGGTGAGAGACAGTTCGCAAGAGATAACAAATCTCTGGGTCAGTTCCGTCTGGATGGTATCCCACCAGCACGTCGTGGAGTACCACAGATTGAAGTTACCTTTGATATTGATGCAAACGGTATCGTAAACGTATCCGCAAAGGATTTGGGAACCGGAAAAGAGCAGCACATCACAATTACAGCAGGCTCAAATATGTCTGATGAGGATATTGAGAAGGCAGTAAAAGAGGCAGCTGAGTTTGAGGCACAGGATAAGAAGAGAAAAGAAGCTATCGATGTAAGAAACGATGCAGATGCATTCGTATTCCAAACCGAAAAAGCATTAGAGGAAGTAGGCGACGGAATTGATGCTGCAGATAAATCAGCCGTAGAGGCAGACCTGAATGCTTTGAAAGCAATGGTGGAAGCACATCAGAATGCAGAAGAGATGACAGAGGATCAGGTAGCTGAGATGAAAGCTGCAAAAGAGAAGCTGACAGAGAGTGCACAGAAAGTATTTGCCAAGATGTATGAGCAGGCACAGGCAGCACAGGGTGCCGGAGCAGGTCCTGACATGGGAGCGGGCCCTGATATGGGCAACATGGGCGGAAATGCCGATGATGATGTGGTAGATGCAGATTATAAAGAAGTGTAGACCGAGAACATTGATTAAGGAAAATAAAAACAAAGGGTTGGCGGGATAATCTGTCAACCCTTACAAACGGTAAGAGGGAAATTGATATGGCAGAACAAAAAAGAGATTATTATGAAGTGTTAGGCGTCGAAAAAAACGCTGATGATGCTGCTATCAAAAAAGCGTATCGTGCACTTGCCAAAAAGTATCATCCTGATATGAATCCGGGGGATGCTGAAGCAGAGAAAAAGTTCAAAGAAGCATCGGAAGCATATGCGGTGTTAAGTGATGCAGATAAAAGGAGACAGTATGACCAGTTCGGTCACGCCGCATTTGAAGGCGGTGCCGGCGGAGCAGGGGGCTTTGATTTTTCCGGTATGGATTTCGGCGATATTTTCGGTGATATTTTTGGGGATTTCTTTGGCGGAGGTTCCAGAGGAAGTGTCAACAATGGTCCGAGAAAGGGAGCCAATCTAAGAGCCAGCGTAAGGGTATCCTTTGAGGAAGCGGTTTTCGGATGCGAGAAACAGATAGAAATTGTCTTAAAAGATGAATGTAAAACTTGTGGTGGCTCCGGTGCGAAACCAGGTACCACAAAAGAGAAATGTCCGAAATGTGGCGGCAAGGGAAAAGTCATGTATACCCAACAGTCCTTTTTTGGAATGGTGCAGAATGTCCAGACATGTCCGGAATGTCAGGGTACCGGACAGATTATTAAGGAAAAATGTGGTGACTGTCATGGAAGCGGCTATATAGCCAGCAAAAAGAAAATCAGCGTGACCATTCCGGCAGGTATTGACAACAGACAGAGTGTGCGTATCCGGGATAAAGGAGAGCCGGGAATCAATGGCGGACCAAGAGGAGACTTGCTGGTAGAGGTAATTGTAAGCAGTCATCCGATATTCCAGAGACAGGATATGAATATCTACTCAACAGCACCGATTTCCTTTGCACAGGCGGCATTGGGTGGTGAAGTGCGTATCAGCACCATCGACGGTGACATCTTGTATGATGTGAAACCGGGAACTCAGACGGATACAAAGATTCGTCTGAAAGGAAAAGGCGTACCGTCCCTCAGAAATAAAAATGTCCGTGGTGACCACTATGTAACATTGGTGGTACAAGTACCTACGAACTTGAACAATGAGGCAAAAGAGGCACTTCGCAAATTTGATGAAGCCAGCGGAGATTCTCTGGGAAAACAAAACGGTGCGGCAGGCAATGCTGAGAAGCCAAAAAAGAAAGGCTTTATGGATAAATTAAAAGAATCCTTTGATGACATATAATAAAAGAAGAAATTTGTAGAAAAATAGGGCAAATGGACCATGGATTTCTACTTCTACATGTTGTATACTGATTTCGTTGGAATAGTTAAACTGTGCCATATGTTGTGGGAGACATAGGTTGGGCATATCCCCGTGATAAAAGGAGAGTAAACTATGAGTCAGCAGACGAAGGCTGCCAACGATGCCAAAGAGCAGTTTCAGCAGTGGTGTTTTCAAGAAACAGTAGAATTAGAGAGGAAAAAACAAGATTTCGGAGACGAAAAACAGGCATTCGAAGAGGAGAAGCGTTCTTTTGAATTGGAGCGAAAAGAATTCAAGCGTAAAAAAGAAATGGAAAGTCGACGTTTGAAGCAGCAGGAGCATCTTCTGAATATGAAAAGGCATATTTTGGAAGAAGAGCTTCGGAAATTGGCCGGTGACAAAGAACAAATCGAAAGAGAAAAGCAATTTTATGAGAGGAAAGCCGAAAATGAGAGAAGAAATCATACCTCGTCTTCCACGGAGGGAAATGTTGTAAAAGGAGAACTGTTTTTTAAAGGTGTGAGAAATGAACTTGCACTTAAGAAACGCTACAAGGATTTGATT
>OMAG01000696.1_pt1 | contig 12625 bp, 8 predicted proteins | sample 1673781 | NCBI WGS metagenome assembly OMAG01 (sample SAMEA103958127, study PRJEB25191) | human gut metagenome | biome: human-associated habitat [ENVO:00009003]; feature: intestine environment [ENVO:2100002]; material: feces | place: Germany | collected 2013/2015 | reverse complement strand
GTTATGATTTGTTTCTTTTTTTCCATTTCCTTCTCCTTTACTTTTATTCGTCACTTTTTAAAAAGAAAACGACCACAAAATATTTTGTGGTCATTTTACCATATTCTTCTTAGGAAAACCTTCTTAAAATTCTTAAAAACTCTTTAATTATTTTAAAGGGTATTTCTCTGTAAGTCCTTTTACTAACTGTTTTACTTCTTCCGCACCGGACTCACCATTTTTAATCATCAATGCAATAGCCTCTGCAATCACATCCATATCCTCCGTATTCATGCCACGGGAAGTTACGGATGCCGTTCCCAAACGAATACCGCTGGTTACAAACGGAGACTTCGGATCATTCGGAATCGTATTTTTATTACAGGTAATATTTACGGAATCCAAAAGCTTCTCCACTGCCTTTCCGGTCAAATCATAATTGGTCAAATCTACCAGCATTAAATGATTATCTGTTCCGCCGGATACAATCTTGATGTCACGTTTTAATAATCCATTGCAAAGAGCCTGGGCATTGTCCAAAATTCCCTGCTGATATACTTTAAAGCTTGGGTCTAAAGCTTCCTTAAGACATACTGCCTTTGCTGCCACCACATGCATCAACGGACCTCCCTGAATACCCGGGAAGATTGCTTTGTTAAAGTTAAACTTCTCGGCAGCCTCTGCATTTGCCAAAATCATGCCGCCTCTCGGTCCCCGAAGGGTTTTATGTGTGGTTGTAGTCACTACATCCGCATATGGAATAGGGCTTGGATGAAGACCTGCTGCCACCAGACCTGCAATATGTGCCATATCCACCATCAGATAAGCTCCGCAGGCATCTGCAATTTCTCTGAATTTCTTAAAGTCAATAATTCTTGCATAGGCACTTGCTCCCGCAATAATCAGCTTTGGCTTACACTCCATTGCAATTCGCATTACGTCATCATAATCAATTACGCCTTCGTCATTTACACCGTAAGGCACGATATTGAAATAGGTTCCCGAAAAATTCACAGGACTTCCGTGGGTCAGATGTCCGCCGTGATCCAGATTCATTCCCATTACCGTATCTCCCGGTTTTAACATAGCAAACTGCACTGCCATATTTGCCTGTGCTCCCGAATGAGGCTGCACATTTGCATAATCGCATCCAAATAATTCCTTGGCACGTTCAATGGCCAGATTCTCTACCACATCTACACATTCACATCCGCCGTAATATCTCTTTGCCGGATATCCCTCTGCATATTTATTCGTCATAATACTTCCGGTTGCCGCCATAACTGCCGGACTTACCCAGTTCTCTGACGCAATCAGCTCGATATGGCTGTTCTGTCTGTCTAATTCTGCAGTAATAGCATCTGCTACCTCTCTATCTACTGCCTGTACCTCTTCCAATGAATACATGTACTCTTCCTCCTGGTTTAATTTCTTTCCAATTACTTCTTAGCTTCCCTCAGTTATCCAACATTATAAAGTACCCCGGTATGATTTGCAATACCGCTTTACTTTGTTTTTTTCATTCCCTTGGTCTTAAAGAGATACCAAATCTCACTTGCCAGACAGATGGATGAATAAGTACCTGCCAGCAATCCTACCATTAACGGAAGGGCAAACTCCCGAATAGAAGTTACTCCCAACAGGAACAGTAAAAATACCATAACAAAGGTGGTAATAGATGTGTTGATACTTCTGGACATGGTCTGCATAATGCTCTTATTGACAATTTCTCTATAAGCCTCTTTTGTTTCATCATGTTTCATCTTCAAAGTTTCACGGATTCTGTCAAAAATAACAATGGTATTATTGATGGAATAACCAACGATCGTGAGGATGGCCGCGATAAAGGAACTGTCCATGCCAGCACATAACAAGTCAGCACAATCAGCACATCATGGGCCAGGGCGATAACCGCACTTGCCGCAAAACGAACATCCTTGAACCGGAACCAGATATAAACCAGCATACATGCGGTAGCTATCAATACCGCCACAACGGCATCGGATTTCATCTCTTTACTTACGGTAGAACTGATACTTTCAGAGGTAATGGTACTCTCATCAACTCCGAATTTTTCATTCATGGTACTGCTCAAGGCTTCACGTTCATCCAGAGAAAGGGTTCTGGTTTTTATCACAATCTGATTGGTTCCTTCCACCGCCTGTGCCTGAACATTTCCATCTCCTGTTATTTCCTCCACCAGAGGGATAATCTCTTTATCGATTTCTTTGATGGTATAATCCTTGTCCATCATAACCGTGGTGGAAGTACCGCCCTTAAACTCCAAGCTGTAATTCAGAATATTTCCGTTCTTTGCCTTGTGCATTCCCATTCCTACAAATCCACAGGCAATGACCAGACAGGAAATCGTAATAAAAATCCCTGCTTTTCCTACGAAATTTATAGTCTTTCTCTCCTTTGCCTTTCCGTAGAATTTTGCATCCTTCACACCCAATGCGTAGACCGCACGAATCAACAGTTTCGTAATTACCATGCAGGTAAACATGGATAAAATAATACCGATTGCCAGTGTGGAAGCAAAGCCTTTTACACTTCCCGAACCCAGCAGACCCAAAACTGCTGCCGCAATCAAGGTTGTGATATTTCCGTCTAAAATTGCAGAACGTGCCCGGGTAAAACCGCTGTCAATAGCCGTCGCCACAGACTTTCCTGCTGCCAATTCTTCCCGAATACGGGCAAAAATAATGACATTGGCATCCACCGCCATACCGATGGAAAGAATGATACCTGCAATACCCGGCAACGTCAAAGTTACCTCAAACAGATACAAAGTCACAATGACCAGTGTTGTATAAATCGCCAAAGAAAATGCAGATACAACACCCGGAATCAGATATTGAATTATCATAAAAATCATAACCAGCACCAAACCGATGGCTGCTGCTTTCAAACTGGTGGAAATTGCTTCTTCACCCAACTGTGCTCCCACCACTTCGGAACGCAACTCTTCCAGCTTCAAGGAAAGAGAACCGATACGAATCTGAGAAGCCAGAGTCTCTGCTGCCTCATAGCTTTCAATCTTAGTAATCTGTGCTGTTCCTCCAGTAATGGCACTCTGTACCGTCGGATAGCTAATCACTTCACCGTCATAGACAATCGGCAAGGTTTTCCCGATATTTGCAGATGTAACCTCCGCAAACTTCTCGGCACCTTCCTCTGTCAGTGTCAGCTGCACAATATTTTCTTTGTTTCCGGTATCGTTTGTAATGGTTCCTGCCTTTGCCTCTTTGACATCACTTCCATCCATAAAGGTGGTTCCGTCTTCGGTCTGGAATTCCAGAGTACCCGGTTTACCTAAGTCCTCTAAGATGGTATTAGCATCTGTAACCCCCGGGATTTCAACGGTAATTCTGTCATCCCCAACCTGATACACCTGAGCCTCTGTACTGTAACTCTCCACACGCTTCTGCAGCTTGTAAATGGTATCACTCATCTGCTCGCTGGTCGGTTCATCTCCCACAACCTGATAGGTAATGGATACACCACCTGCCAAATCCAATCCAAGGCTGATACTTCTGTCCTCTCCCACACCGGTGGAAGAAATAATGGTTGCGGAATAATAGCACAGACCGGCTAAAATTCCCAGCGTCAGAATCCATGTGATAATCCCGTTCTTTTTCTTCATGATTTTCATGGTCTTCGTTCCTTTCTTTTTAAGCCTCTTCTTCCGCTAAGGCTGCTTTTATCATAATCGCACATTCCACACGTTTTCTTTGCAGCTCACATCCAATATCATACGTTTCCAAAATGCTTCCGTGGAAATTATAAGCGTTGGCTGCACATCCACCGCTGCAATAAAATTTTGCAAAACAGTCTCTGCACTTGTCCTTTGCATATACGTTACAGCATTTGAACTCATCCCGCAGTTCTGTGTTCTTCACACCTTCGGTTACATTTCCCATCAGGAACTTTTCATTTCCTACGAATTGATGGCATGGGTACAAATCTCCCCACGGGGTAACCGCCAGGTATTCCGTTCCCGAACCGCAGCCGGACAGCCGTTTGTATACACAAGGTCCGCCTTCTAAATCTATCATAAAATGGAAAAAGTTAAATCCCTCTCCACGTTTTTCTCTCTCCACCATCTCCGCTGCCAGTGCATCATATTCTGCAAACAATACCGGCACGTCTTCTTCCCGGATAGCATAATCATCCGTTTCCTCTGCCACCACCGGCTCTACGGAAATCTGCTGAAATCCTAAATCTGCCAGATGAAGCACATCCTTGGAAAAATCCAGATTGTGATGGGTAAAGGTGCCTCTCACATAATATTTCTCCTGATTTCTGCTTTCGGCAAATTTCTGGAATTTCGGCACAATCAGCTCATAGCTTCCCTTTCCGTTTCGGAAAGGTCTCATATGGTCATGGACTTCCTTACGACCGTCGATACTTAACACCACATTGTCCATCTCCCGATTGGCAAACTCCATAATATCCTCATTAAGCAGTACCCCGTTGGTCGTCAGGGTAAACCGGAAATGCTTGTCATGAAGCTTTTCCTGCTCTCTTCCGTATGCCACCAGTTGTTTTACCACATCAAAATTCATCAAAGGCTCACCGCCGAAGAAATCCACTTCCAGATTTCTACGGTTCCCGGAATTGGCAATCAAAAAATCCAAAGCTGCCTTTCCTGTCTCATAGGACATCAAAGCTCTCCTGCCGTGATATTCCCCTTCTTCTGCAAAACAATAGCGGCAGGCAAGGTTACAATCATGAGCGATATGCAGACAAAGAGCCTTTACTACAGTCTTTCTACTCTTAACTTCGTTAATGTACTCTTCATAAATATCTTCTGTAAATAATAAACCTTCTTCTTTTAAAGATTTGACTTCATCATGATTATGTTTTTTAGAGTAATTATCAAATTTGACCCCCTGTTTATTTTTCCTAAGGAGATAATAAACTTTATTTTGAGAAATGTCCAATAAACCAGCTATCTCTTTTGCTTTTTTACCTTCTTTGGCTAAATTCAATATATCCTCTTCCAATGAAGAGTATTTAGGTTTAGCTCCCCAGTTATACTTTTTAGAAACAGTAATGTCAAGCTGGTTCAAAGCATCAATATAATTCTTGGAAATCCTATTAAAAATACTAGGACAACATGTAATCTCTTCCAGATTGGGATATTCTTCAATTAAATCCAAAATAGTTGAAGAGGTTAATCCTTTTGTTATATGTACAGAAGTAACATCTTCATCCATAAGCATCACTTCTTAATTAAATCTAAAAATTTCTTGGATTTTGCACTTTTCGGTTTTCTGATATGCTCAATATTTTTAAGTTCCTTTTTAATTTTAGAATCATTAATGTTTAATACATTCCCTATAGTTTCAATTTCTATATTGCCGTGTTCATGTATCAAACCAGCCCCCAAAGCGGGATAGTTAAATAAAATATTTGAGTTTTTGGACTGTTTTTCAAACTTGAATTTTTCATATAAAATAAGATCCATATCAGGAATTGAAATTATTTTCAAGTCTGTAAACTCATTTAAAACCTTGATAACCTTTTTAAAAGTAGTCTGGAACACTTTACGTTGTTGACGGTCAAGTTCTGCTCTAATATATGGAAATGGACCATTGTTAATCTTACGGTTATTGTGTGATGTTGTTAAGTAATATCTGAAAATATCCCACATCATTAAAGTAGAAGCCATATTTTCAAATATGGTTTTTTCAATATTTTCTCTTATTTTTAAATCTCTTTTTAAAGAACGGTTATAATTACCGAATTTATCAATGAAATGAAGCTTTTCAAATTCTTCTGTAATCTTTGACTGTCTCCAGGCATCTATTTCTCCAATATCATATTCTTCGATAAAGCCCGGAATTTCATTTTCATACTTATATCTGATAGCGTCATATTTATTAATTCTTTTGAAATCAGACAGCTTCCTTTTTAAAATAGAATCTTTAATACTGGAAATAATGTCTTCACTATATTTAACATAACTGATAGCCAGTGCATTTCTGACGTATTTATCATCAATAATAGCAGGTTTGGTTCTGTGGAATCTTAAAACTTCAATTCTGACATCTTTTCCGTATCTGTTTCTAACCTCTTCCTCATAATTACTGATATATTCTGAATCCAGAGTTACATTCTTACGAATCCAACGTCCATTTTCATCTCTAAAACGGATAACTAAAGAAATAGTTTTTACAAGACCTTTACGTTCCTGTTTAAGAATATTTAATACTTTTTTAAATGAATTTCTTCCATGACCTGACAATTCACTCATCAACACCAAATAATTGCCGGACAAAGGCAAATATGGAATAATTTCCAACCTGTAGGTTGCATCCTTATTTATTTTAAAAGAGAAGTTTTCATGACCGCAGCTGCATTTTTCACCTTTAAGTCTGAACTCACTGAGGGAATATTTCTTATAACATGAATCACATTTAAGATAACCGCATTGTTCCAAATGTCCAATTGCAATTTTGTGAGCATCAATAGCTGATTTTACTCTGTCCAGAACATTTTTTTTAGCATTAGCTTTCATTCTAAACATCTGATTATGTCTACTGTTTTCACTCATTTCCTCAAGTGAAACTTCAGCTATTGCTTTTGTACCATATTTATTTAAGGATGTAAAAGGAGTGGTGTATCCCTGTGCATCCATACTCTCTTTTAATTCCTGTAAACTGTTTAATCTGTCATCTAGTTTATAGTATAATCTTTTGAAATTTTCAAACTCTTCAATATTATCCAAGCTAATACTGTCATTTGAAATCTCTTTGAGATATTTTTCAGCCTTTGCAACTAGAGCAGATTCTTCCATTAAAATCACTGAATTAAATTAAGATTATTGTATTCTTTCACCGACTTCACATTCGTCTGGAGATAATAATGCTGCACTTTCTCCAGTTGCAAGAATCATTCCTTCAGATAAGGTTCCGAATAATTTTGCAGGTTGCAAGTTAACAACAACAGCCACTTTTCTGTCAATTAATTCTTCAGGAGCATACTGTTTTGCAAGACCTGCTACAATTTGTCTTGTTTCATCTCCAATATCCACCTGTAATTTTAATAATTTATCGGATTTTTCTATTTTTTCAGCTTCTTTTACCTGTCCAATTTTAATAACTACTTTGTCAAAATCATCAATACTAATTAAATCACTCATATTTTCATCCTCACTTTCTTTTAAGTTTTTCTGCAATTCTTCTTTTTGCTTGTTAATTACATCATCTTCAATTTTTGTAAATAACGGTTTAGCTTTATTTATTTTGTGTCCTTCAGCTAATGGGACTTTAGCATCTTTCCACTCATCAGGAGTGGTCAGATTAATAATTTTAGCTATAGCATCAGCTTTATTTGGAATATAAGGTTTAAGTACATAAGCCAATGTTTTAGCTAGTTGATTTGATAAATATAAACAGTTGGCTGCTTTTTGCATATCTTCTTTAACAGCTTTCCATGGTTCCTGATCATTGAAATATTTATTACCAATTTTAGCTACCCTATAAATCTCAAGCAATCCGTCTCTAAATTCAAAATCTGAAATATATTCTCCAACAGTATCAGGAAGTTTTTCAATGATTTCCTTGAATTCATTATCTTCTGCAGAGGGATTTTTATATTCAGGTATTTCACCGTCAAAGAATTTATGGGTAAATGTAAAAGTTCTATGTAAAAAGTTACCTATAACATCTGCCAATTCATCATTGTTTCTTCTCTGGAAATCATCCCATGAGAAATCAGTATCTTTGTTTAAAGGTGCATTTATAGTTAAGTAATATCTAAGTAAATCAGGGTCAAATTTATCAACAAAATCTGCTATCCAAACAACCCAATTTTTACTGGTGGACATTTTTTCTCCTTCCAAAGATAAAAATTCTCCAGCATATATGTTATCCGGCAATTTACATCCGTATGCCTTAAGAAGACCTGGCCAAAAGATGGAATGATGGTAAATAATATCCTTACCGATGAAATGGATTGCAGTATCATTCCAATAATCTTCCCATTTAATGCCAGTTTCCCTTGACCATTGTGCAGCTGATGAGATATAACCCAAGAATGCTTCAACCCAAACATAAAGTACTTTGCCTTTAGCTTCATCAAGAGGTAAAGGTATTCCCCAATCCATATCTCTTGTTAAAACCCAGTCATTTAATCCTTCTTTAAGCCAATTTTTAGCATAATTTCTAACATTGGCAGGAAGATTTTCATTATTATCAATATAATCTTTCAAATCATCTTCAAACTCGCTTAACTTAAAGAAGTACTGATAAGTATCCTTAATAACAGGAGTGGAACCGCAGGTTAAACATTTAGGTTCATCAAGTTCAGTAGGTTCCAAAGCCCTTCCGCATTTTTCACAATGGTCACCGCGTGCTTCAGATCCGCAAACAGGACAGATACCTTCAACATAACGGTCAGGTAAAAACTTATTACACTTTTCACAGTACAGCTGCTGAATATCCTTTTTATAAATTAACCCCTTATTATATAATTCTAAAAAGAAATTCTGAGCAATTTCATAATGTAAATCATCAGTGGTTCTTGTAAAGTTATCCAGGGAAATATTCATTGACTCTACATCACGAACAATCATGTCATGATATCTTTTAGCAATTTCAATCGGTTTTTTGTTTTCTTTATCCGCTTTAACAGCAATTGGAGTACCGTGTTCATCAGTAGCACAAACTAACAGAACATCATTATCAATCATACGATTATATCTTGCATAAATATCAGCAGGCAAATAAGTAGAACGAATATGACCTAAATGACAGGGTCCATTTGCATAAGGAAGCGCACATGAAATAAAAATTTTAGACATTAATTTTTCTCCTAACTTTTTTAAGCATTAATAATTATGTCATTCATATAATATAAAATTAATATATGCGAAGTTAATTAAGAAATATTTTAAAACAAAATGATTTAAAAGATAATTTAAATCCAAATATTGAATTTCCAAATTAGCTATTTAAAATAAATTCAAATATCCCAAAATCGTTAAAAATGAAAATAGAAAAATGATAAATAACCTCAGGTCAGATATTAAAAATCAGTTATATCTGTTTAACAGTATCATTTTCTTTATTTTTTAAGCTTATCATCCAGAATAGCTACAGCTTTAGATTTGGCATATTTATCTGTTTTTTTAACACCTGCCATTTTAGAAAATCCCGGAAAATCCAAATCTGCCTCATCACTAAACCAGACTTTTCTTAAAAAGTACCATGAATGACCTTCATCATCTACAAAACACCATTGATTCATAGTTTTTGGATTGATGTTTTTGAGATACTTAGTTAAAGCTTTTTTATTTGACATATAATCAAAAAACGGACATATTTTCATGGTTTTGGATAAATCCTTAAATTTGTCCCTAACTTTATCTTTATTGAATTTCCATATCCCGCTATCAGCAATTTGACCAAATCCATCATTTACATTGAAAATAGAACTGAAATATTCTTCAACATACTTACATGGGAATTCAGCAGGATTTGAATCTCCGTATCTGCAACAGTAATCCCTAGACAATCCGTTATTTTCTTTTTCCAGAGCACATGAAAATACGTCACAGACCTCATCAAGGATTACTTCTTTCCCGTCAAGCTTAATTAACATATTTCCATTATTTAAATTGCCTATTTCATTTTTCAGATGTTCAAAATCATTAATCATTAATTTATCTGATTTAAAGTTCTCTTTACCATTTTCATCCAGGTTAAATAACTCCAGTTTAATTTTATTTTCTTTAAATCTGTTTACAAATCTGGACAATGAGTTATTGGATTTATTGAAAGCAAATATTTCAACATTAAATCCTAAATTCAATAAAAAATCAATCCACAGCACTTCCAAATCATCAAAGTGTTTTTTAGATTCATCCCACATGAAAACAAAAAGTATATCTTCCCCATTGAAAGCTAAAAACGGATTAAAAGAGTTGAAACTTTCCTTATTTAAATTCATTCTGTTGATAATTGACAGCAGTTGGTCTTTGGAAAATTTGGAAAATATGGAGTTTACCACATCCATTGCAGAAAACTCTACATTGATGCCGTGTTTTTCCAATTCCTTATCAATGAATTTAAAAAACTTATTACCGAAATATCTCTCGAACATGATAAAATAATCATACCTTTTTCTTTCATCATAATGGGCTTTAAGATATTTGAAACCGTGGGAATGCAGAAAAGATTTTCTAACCTTTTTATTTTGTTTATCGAAAAAGACTTCCATAAAATTTTCAAACAGGCTTAACTCTTTTACATTTATCATATTAAACAAAGCATGCTCATTAAGATTTGATTGGACAGTGATTATCTTAGAAAATGTGTCAATTCTTTCTGTAATATCTTTTATATTACATGCCAGAGGAATCTTATCTTCATAAAACTGAGAAGGAATATTCTTAAAATCACTTTTAGAAAATTTGCTGCCAGTTATATCCTCCCAAAAAATACAATCAAATAGACTTTTCCAAAAAGAACTATTTAAAAAAGTATAATAACCAGAATAAGTATAATGATCAGTTAAAACCTGAACATCATTTTTAATGTCACCATCAAAATCATAAGCCTCATAAACTTCATTATAATCACATTCAAATGATTGGAATGTTATATTGCCTTTACATACCATATATACTACCCTTAAAAATCTTAATTATTATTTTAATAAACCGTAATATTAACAGTTTTCTATTAAAAAAGCAAAAATGACCTTAAAAATAAGTTAATTTTTTAAAAGATAAAATAAAATATAAAAAACATGGTTGAAGTTTCATTTATTAATCCATTGTCCAATGAAGGAAGACAAATTGTTAAAGAGTACGGAGACTTAAATAAACTCTTTGATGACGATGAAACACTTGTAAATGAAATAATGCATACTGCAAATCAGAAAATATCCGACGATTCCTTAATTCCTAAATCCTATAAAGATTTAGCTATAAAAAGAATACAATGGGCAATTGAGAAAAAAAATAATAAAAATTACACTCAAAGTGAATTTGAATACCTGTTAAATAGCAGTTTATACAGACAGGATGTTGTAACATTCCACATCCTATGTCAGGCTATAGCTATTCAGTTTAATGTAACTTCAAGAGAAACCCGACTTTTTATTGAATCCCAGGGAAAAATAATTGAAGAAAGACTGGCTAAAATTCCGCCAGGAAGCAGAAGCGAAATCATTGATGACATTTTAAGAGACATCAAAACCGACGGATCCATTCAATGGAAAGCCCTGAAAGATGTAATAGCTTCTAAAAGATTGTCCTTAAATGATTTGTTAATCAATAATGGGAATATTATTTTAGAAGAAGATGAATTTTTGGAAGAGTATTCTGATGAGTTTACAGATAGAAACCCTGACAGAATGTATAATATACTGGTCGGAAATAATATTAAAGAACTGATTCTTTCCAGACTTATTATGCAAAAAACAGAAGAATACATTAAAAGAATCAAAGAAATGTCATCCAGAATTGAACTCCACCCTGCCATTACTGAAATCGGAGAGGAACTAAAAGAGTTCATTCCTGAAGAAATCAGCAAATACAATACTTTCTATGCAGGCAGCGGAGGTATTTACGGTACAGTTAAAGGTGGAAAATTACTTAAAGAAGCATTTCCACCATGTATTAGAAATACTATTGAAGGAGTCTCATCCGGTGGACGTAACGACGCTATTGTGCTATTATTAACCTCATTTGCATCATATGCAAGACTATATCCGAGAATCTTTGCAAGTGATGAAAGTGTTAAAGTATCAGATATGGATCCCGATTTATCAATAACAGAAAATGAAATCCTGCCTCTGATTTATGAAGCCGCAGATAACTGTTCACCACCGTTATTTGATGACCAGCCTCAAGAAAAAATCAATATCATATCAAAGTTGGGTTTTGGTATGCACAGTGAAGTTGACATCAATCATGAAGGAGAAACCAAATGGTATACTCCAATGAGCTGTGAAAAAATTAAAATTCATTTACCCCAGTTATGTAAACCTGACAGCTCATGTAAAGGAATTAATAACCCCCTATCATGTTACGGACGTAAAAAATATCAAATTGATAATAAAAAAGATTAAAAATCATTATCCATCTGTTTAAACGGATTATAATCATCCATAATAACATCATAATATTTATTTAAAATCTTTGATTCCCATTGATTGTAGTTGCTCTGTTCATTTTTTTCAAATTTATAAGCTAAAAGACCAATTTTACGTTCATTTTCATCAATGCCCTTTTTTTGACAAAAATCAGAAACAATATCAGGAGTGTATTCACAGACTTCATCATCTTTAAATTCCAGGTATTCCTCATACTCCTGAGGTGAAAAAAGCTCTTCAACTTCAATCGGGTCTTCTTCCCAATCAATTGAATACAATTCTATATAAACAGTGTCAACAAGAGGTAACTGATTTAATTCTATCCCCAAACCATATATTTTCCCATTTTCAAGGTTTAAAATAGTATGTCCTGTTCTTTGGCAAGGATACCATTCTTTATAAGCATGTTTAACAATATCTTCAGGAGTTAAAGTAGATAAAACTGTTTTTAAGTGTTCAACACCAATTACTTCTCTTACTTCTTCATTCATAATATGAATTATAGTTAAATTTATTATATAATACTGTGCATTTG
>OMAG01000689.1_pt1 | contig 12706 bp, 10 predicted proteins | sample 1673781 | NCBI WGS metagenome assembly OMAG01 (sample SAMEA103958127, study PRJEB25191) | human gut metagenome | biome: human-associated habitat [ENVO:00009003]; feature: intestine environment [ENVO:2100002]; material: feces | place: Germany | collected 2013/2015 | reverse complement strand
ATTATCTTGGGCGAAGATGATCCGCTGTATCCCGAGCTCAACGGCGTGCAGGAACGCAAGGTTACCACCGTCGATTGGGAAAAATCCTACGAGGCCGAAGGTGTGCTGGTTCAGTCCGGCAAGTATACCGGTATGGTGGGCGGCAAGCATTCTCCTGCCGTCGACGCCATCATCGGCGACCTGGAGGCTCAAGGTAAGGGCAAGAAGTCGGTCCAGTTCCGTTTGCGCGACTGGCTTATTTCCCGTCAGCGCTATTGGGGCGAGCCGTTCCCTGTATACTACAAAGACGGCATTCCTCATGTGCTCGATGAGGACCAGTTGCCTCTTGAACTGCCCGAAGTTGATAAATTCCTGCCTACGGAGACTGGCGAGCCTCCATTGGGACGTGCCAAAAACTGGCACACAGCCGAAGGCTATCCTTACGAACTTTGCACAATGCCTGGTTTCGCTGGCTCGTCGGCATATTATCTGCGCTATATGGATCCGCGCAACAACAATGCTCTTGTGTCTAAAGAGGCAGACGAATATTGGAGCAACGTTGACCTTTACATCGGCGGTACGGAGCATGCCACAGGTCACTTGATTTATAGCCGTTTCTGGAACAAATTCTTGTTTGACAACGGTGTTGTATGCGAGGAAGAACCGTTCAAGAAACTCATAAATCAGGGTATGATTCAGGGACGCTCCAACTTTGTTTACCGCATAAAGGATACCAACACATTCGTTTCATACGGATTGAAGAAGGACTACGACACAACACCTATCCACGTTGATGTCAACATCGTTAGCAACGACGTGCTCGATATTGAGAAATTCAAGGCGTGGCGTCCGGAGTTTGCCGACGCACAGTTTGTGCTTGAGGATGGCAAATATGTTTGTGGATATGCCGTTGAGAAGATGTCAAAGTCAATGTTCAATGTTGTGAATCCAGACGATATTGTAGAAACTTATGGTGCCGACACATTGCGTCTTTACGAAATGTTCCTCGGTCCGTTGGAGCAGAGCAAGCCGTGGGACACCAACGGTATCGACGGTGTGAACCGCTTCTTGAAGAAATTGTGGAACTTGTTCTACAAAGGCGACACTTTGCTCGTCGATGATGAAAAAGCTTCGGCAGAGGCGCTCAAATCGCTTCATAAACTGATAAAGAAAGTGACATGGGACATTGAGCATTTCTCTTACAACACATCGGTCAGCGCGTTTATGATTTGTGTAAACGAGCTTGCTGCGGCTAAGTGTCATTCGCGCGAGGTGCTTGGCGAACTTGTGGTGCTTCTCGCACCGTTCGCTCCTCACATTGCAGAAGAATTGTGGCATGCTGTAGGCAACGACACTACGGTGTGCGACGCAGCCTGGCCAAAATTCAACGAGGCATATCTTGTTGAGGCAAACGTGAACTATGCTGTGTCGTTCAACGGAAAGGCACGTTTCAACATTCAAGTGGCAAACGGCACCGACAAAGCTGAAGTTGAGCGTCTGGCTCTTGAAAATGAGAATGCCGCACGCTGGCTTGAAGGCAAAACTGTGGTGAAAGTGATAGTTGTGCCAAACAAGATTGTCAACATCGTTGTGAAATAAAGCGTGTAAAACAACGTTTTAATAAATAGAACAGCTGAATTATTAGAAAGATATGAAGAATATTGTATTCGCTACAAATAATAAAAACAAGCTTCAGGAAATCAGGGCTATTGCAGGAGGAGAGTACAATATTCTCAGTCTTTCTGAAATAGGTTGTCACGACGACATTCCGGAAACGGCGGCTACAATCGAAGGCAACGCCATGCTTAAAGCGCGTTGGGTGAAGGACAAATACGGATACGACTGCTTTGCCGACGACACCGGTTTGGAGGTGACGGCGCTTGACGGACGTCCGGGTGTCTACTCCGCACGTTATGCAGGCGAGGACTGCAATTCGGAGCGCAACATAGACAAGCTGCTCGGTGAATTGGCTGGAAAGACCGACCGCACAGCGCGTTTCCGCACGGTGATAGCACTTATTGAAGGCAGTGAAAGCATTGAATTTGAGGGAAAAATAGAGGGAACAATTGCCACAGAGCGTCATGGAGAAGGTGGATTCGGATACGACAAAGTGTTTCTGCCGGAAGGCAGCGACCGCACTTTCGCAGAAATGGAGTCGGCAGAAAAAAATGCCATCAGCCATCGCGCAAGGGCTACAAAAAAACTTATAGACTATTTAAAAAAGACACTATGATAAAGAGAATATGTTTGGCAGTTGCATTACTGATTGTGATGGCTGTTGTGCCGGCGAAGTCCCAGCAAGTGGGCAGTTGGAGCATTTATCCCGTATTTTCGGGCAACAACAACAATTCGCTTGTCGACACCGACAACAAGGTGTTCTATCTCGCCGACGGTTGGTTGTATTCCTACGACAAAGATAACGATGAATCGGTGTTTTATACGAAAATGAACGGAATGTCGGACACTGACATTTCGGGCATATACTATAACTACGACAAGAAATTTTTGCTTGTGGCATACAGCAACTCAAACATCGACATTGTGCGCGAAAACGGACGTGTTGACAATGTGCCTGATCTGAAAAGCGTTATTCTCACAGTGTCGAAAGCAATCAACAGCGTGGATTTCAGCGGCGATTATGCATACATTGCCACAGATTTCGGATATATGGTCGTAGACTGCAACAAATGTGTGGTAAAAGAGTCGTTCAACTATGGAAAGGCTTTCAAATCGATTGTAGTGACCGACAAAAACATATTTGCCACGTTCGACAAAAAAATCTATGTGTCGTCGGTTGGTGAGAGTCATTATGAATTGAGCAGTTTCAAGGAAACCAATATCAAGCAGGAAATGCAGTTGCGGAAAATAGACAACAGCAGTATGTTGACCACGACTGGTTGGTTTTATTATATAAAAATAGGAGAGGATCCTACCAACCTTGCAATGTCTGTTATAGAGAAGTCGGCGCCGTCGAACGTGTCGATGTCGGGCAGCAATATGGTGGCTTCGTATAAGGAAAAATATATCGTTGTAAGCCCGGATGGAACGTCGCAGACAGTGGCGATGCCTTCGGAAATCGACGGTAGCCATCTGTCAACAATCGATGGCAAAGGATTGTGGAATCTCGACAGCAACGGATTGAAGGAGTTTTCAATCTCCGACGGCTCTGTCACCATTCTTCACGACACTTATCGCCCAAACACCTCTACCGTCAGCGAGCCTTACTACCTCACTTATCAAAACGGCACGCTGTATTCTATGAATTCGGGTAGAAATTATAAGGGAGCTTCAAATGGAAAATCTGTTATGTTGAGTTCTTTGAAAAATGGTGTATGGAATAAATTAAATCCAATAAAAGTTGATATACATAACAATAGCTACAAATCATTAATAGAGCCTTATGGAATGGCTATAGATCCATTTGATTCTGAAAAAATTTGGTTTGGTTCTTTTTTTGAGGGTATATATTGTGTAAAAAATGGTGAACAGGTTCAGAAAATAGACCATCTGAATTCACCTATGTATTTGGATTTTGTTGTTTGTGTCAGCGACTTGAAATTTGACAAAGAGGGAAATCTGTGGTTTTCTTTCTATAATTTCAATAAGACAACATACGCACCTTTGTATATTTTACCAAAGGACAAACTTTATAAAGAAAATCTTACAGCCGACGATTTTATATCTATTGATTTAGGCAATTTTGCCACAACGTATGGCAGCCAGTTATGCATTTCTAAAGATGGCAGATACGTGTTGTTGGGATCAAATATGTGGAAATCAAAATTGGCTATAATTGACACCAATGGGACATTGACTGATATTTCAGATGATAGAGTTGCAATTGTATCAACCTACAATGATCAGGACGGAAAAAATTTTGATATAGGATATATAAATTCTATCAAGGAAGATAATGGAAAATATTGGCTTGCTACAAATGTAGGCATTGGTTTGATAAACAATATAAAAGCTGCTTTTTCTGGAAATGTGGTTGTGAATAGAGTGAAAGTGCCTCGTAACGATGGTACAAATCTTGCCGATTATTTGCTTGATGGTTTATATATTAATGACATAGCCATTGATGGAGCAAATAGAAAATGGTTTGGATCCTCTACCTCGGGATTATATTTGACCAGCAGCGACGGCAGTGAAATATTGGAACATTTTTCTACGGAAAACAGCCCGTTGACAAGTGATGAGATAACATCTGTTGCATGCAGCACAGATGATAATCGCGTGTTTATAGGAACAAAGAAAGGTACATTTGTCTATGAAAGTGACGCTGCGCCGTCTCAAGATGACTACAGTGATGTCTATGCTTATCCTAATCCAGTGCGTCCTGACTATAGCGGACATATCACAGTGGCAGGACTTATGGACAATTCTCTCGTGAAGATTACAGACTCTATGGGCAACCTTGTTTATTCAGGACGCTCCACAGGAGGTATGTTTGTTTGGAACGGACTCAACAGCGAAGGTTCACGCGTGAACACAGGTGTTTACTATGTATTTGCATCGCAGAATGAAAACGATAAATCGAGCGGCTGTGTCACTAAAATTTTGGTAGTAAAGTAAGTTTTTAAGAATATATGACGAAATCAAACAATAAGGGTAAAAGTATAAAGGAGCGGATATTATCGGCAAAAAGGTCACAGAAAATACGTTTTGCCATTGTCTCAGTGCTGTTTTTCGCATTTTTGACATGGCTTGGCAACTGGTGGTTTCTGCTGGTTTATCCCGTTTTGGTCGACATCTATCTGACGCGCTACGTGCGTTGGGACTGGTGGCGCACGTCGAAATCGTCGGTAGTGCGTACAGTGATGAGCTGGATAGACGCTATTGTCTATGCCCTTGTGCTTGTATATATAATTTTCACATTCATTGGTCAGAACTACAAGATTCCGTCTTCTTCATTGGAGAAAACGCTTCTTGTGGGCGACTATCTGTGGGTCAACAAGATGTGCTACGGGCCGCGTGTGCCTATCACTCCAATCCACTTTCCTCTTTGTCAGAACACGTTTCCTATAATCAACACAAAGAGCTATCTCGACCATCCGGAAAACGAATACCGTCGTCTGAAAGGATTCCGTAAGGTGGAACGAAACGACATCGTTGTGTTCAACTTCCCGGCTGGCGACACTATTGCCTACAATGTGCAGAATCCGGATTACTATACAAGTTGCTACATCGAAGGTTTCAAGCAGCAGAATCCAACATCGCTGCAGGAATATTACAGCTACGAGTTCGGCAAACGTTGCATTGAGTTGGGACGCCGTGTGGTAAACCAGCATCCGGAATATTTCGGAAAGGTGATGTATCGTCCGGTGGACCGCCGCGAGAACTACGTGAAGCGCTGCATAGGTTTGCCTGGCGACTATCTGAAGATTGTCGATCAAACGGTGTATATCAACGGCAAGCCGCTTGATGAACCGGAAAATTTGCAGTTCAACTATGACATCTATACCAACGGACAGTCGATCAGCGATGAGGATTGGGAAAAGGCAGGCATCAGTCTTGCCGACCGCAATGCTCCGATTGCCAATGCCGATGGTGAGATGGTCTACGACAAGAAGATGAACCGCGACGGATCTTTCTATTCCGGAGGTGTGCCTCTGACAAAAAAGGCGGTGGCTTATTTCAAATCGTTGCCTTATGTCACGGCTGTGGAGCGCTCGGAAGTGATGGAGCCGTGTCCACCTTATCCTATTACGCGCTATTACGGATGGACGCGTGCCAACTATGCCACAAATATAGCTCAGGGCGGAATGTGGATACCTAAAAAGGGTGTGACGCTGAAGCTTAACATGTTCAATCTGCCTGTTTATGAGCGATGCATCCGCAACTATGAGCGAAACGACTTGCAGGTGCGCGACGGCAAAATATTTATCAACGGCAAACAGACCGACTCTTATACGTTCAAGATGGATTACTATTGGATGATGGGCGACAACCGCGACAATTCGCTCGACTCGCGCTATTGGGGTTTTGTGCCTGAAGACCACATAGTAGGCACGCCGATGTTTGTCATCATATCATTCGACGAGGATAAACCGTTATTCTCTGGAATCCGTTGGAACAGAATCTTCAAGGATGCAAATCCCGACAAGTAGAATAAGATGGACACATTGAAAGCAGTGTTCAGCTCCAGATATGCGGGCAGCGTAGACTATTACGCTGCCATGCTTCGTTATGGCAAGGTGGCGATAGATTTGTCGGAGCCTTTCGACAAGCACCACAAGCATCTTAACCGTATGGACATTGTTGGTACAAACGGATGCCAGCAGCTGTCGGCGTCGCTGCAAAAGCCAAACCGACGGATGGCGGTGGGTGAGGTGGCGCTTTCCAGTCACGGCAATTGGCGACATACGCATTGGGGTGCGTTGTTCTCAGCTTACGGACGCACTCCGTTCTTCGACTATTTTGCAGATGATTTGAAGCAAATCTATACAGACGAGTCGATACAAACAATAGCATCGCTTAATTTGACGTTGCACGCCGCTGTAGTCGATTTTCTCGACTTGGATATAGAAACAGTCGTTATTGACAATAAAAACGATTTGGCGGCCTCTGATGCCTTCAATCTGCGCGACGGTGTGATGACGGAGCAAACACTCGAGCCATACTATCAGATATGGTCGTCAAAATTTGGATTTCAGCCCCATCAGAGCATTCTTGATTTGCTTTTCAACGTAGGACGCGAGGCTGTCTTTGTGCTGAGAAAAAGTTAGAAACAAAATAGGCGGCCATTATGAATATAAAAGGTAAGAACGGCAACTTAAAACGAGTTTCTCCGTGAATTACCAATGTCAGCAGCAAGGAACCTACTATGACGATAAACAACGGTAAGAATGCTTGTTTCCAATTTCTTCTTATACATGTCATAAATAAAGACAGAACAAAGCACAGAATCAATGAATAGTAGATTAAAGCATTGGCAAGTGCCAACCATTGTGTTGGTGACAACGTCTTATATTCTTTGAAAATGTGTTTTATTGGCAATGTCATAACGTTGTTTTCCGGCTTTGATTTGTCGTGAAGAAAAGCAGATATATTGTCATGGTCGGACGAATATATATACCATAAGCGGTAAGGTATCTTTTTTATCCATTCTATTTTATGGTTCATTATCCACGGAAGGCATCTTGATTTCCAAATATCGGCACATTCAAAGCATGTCTTTGAACGCATGTCTTCTATATATCTTGGCTTGCCCTTCTCATAAGGGTCTTGCCCATAGTGCGGTGCTATGCTTGCGCCATCATATGCGTCATCACAAATATTGAACCAAAGGGTATCGCCTTGATAAATGAAATAACCGGTTCGTATATATGTTGAAGATCCTGCTATGATGATGAATGTCAAATAACCGGCAATAAAAGGAACTATTTTTTTCAGTAAATTATTTCGGTCAAATATTAGATGGTAAATAATGATTGCCAATATAAAGATTAAAGCTATGCCTCTGAACCAATTGGCGAGACAAAGAGTAAAACCGGCTATGAAAAACAAATATCGACGATTGCTTTTAAGAAGCAGATATAGAGAAAGTAAAGCAAAACAAGTCATAGGAATCTCGCTAAGAATAAATGTGCTTTGCCCCCAATTCCCTGGGTATAAAACAAACAGTAATGTAGCGGTTAGTCCTACTTTTCGGTTGAATAAAATTTCAGCGATTTTACCTATCAGAAATGCAGTTATTGCTTTCATAAGGCACATTAAAGGCAGAATGGGAATTACACTCCCAAACAGATAAATGGAGAATTCAACAAGGTTGATAATACCTATATTCCAAATAAATGGTTGTCCAACAATTGTAGAGGTGCAAGGATATGGTTGATTGTTGTGAAGGCAAATTTGTGCGTATTCGATATAGCCTTCTGTGTCGTTGTTTGGTGTATATCCGAAAATACACACCACTGCAATCAAAAAAACAAAGTAAATGATACTGATAATTTTTATATCAGTGAGAAAACTCTTTATTGATATGTCGTTGGACGCTTTGATCATAATGGAATGATAAATGACAGAAACCAATGTCTGCCCAGTTGCCGCAGCACAGATTTCTATAAAATTTGTACAAATATAACTACTTATATTCAAAAATGCATATACAAACCTATGATTGTGACTTCTACTGATGATTCTCTTTGTTGATCAGGTTCACCACAACTTTCACCATCACGTCCTTCTCTTCTGTGCGGCTCTCGGCTATGCACTAAAAGTCTGATATATCTGTCGGATGTTGCTCTTTAACAGCCCGCTATACTCGTCTGTGGTCACATTGTCCTGCAAGACAATGGAGCGCGACATGAGGCGCACAACATCCTTAAGCTCGTTGTAGCGGTCGAGTTTTATCTGTTGGTTGACAACGTAGCCCTTGATGAGGTATTGTTTGAGTACGGAGGTTGCCCATTGGCGGAAACGTGTGCCTTGTACAGACTTCACACGGTAGCCAACCGAGATGATGACATCAAGGTTGTACAATGTAATTTCTTTTACTTGCGTAAAACCACTTCTACGTCCGTAATTCTTGGTGTGTGCATTTTTTGCACATACCAAGCTTTCGTCCAATTCACCTTCCTTAAAAATATTAGATATATGGCGATTAATTGTTGTTCGGTCTTTTCCAAACAACTCTGCCATCTGACTCTGTGTCAGCCACACTGTCTCATTTTCCAGCTTTACATTAAGCTGTACGCTTCCGTCTTGCGAGTGGTATATTTCGATTGAATTGTTCTTCTTTTTGTAGGGTTAAAAACCAATCGCAAAAAGCCTTTGTCAGAACATCCTGCGCTCTGCCCAGTTGCCGCGGTCGAGGTTGCGGTAGCCGATAGCCTCCTGGATGTGGTAGGTGAGCACGCGGTCGCTGCCTTCAAGGTCAGCGATGGTGCGCGCCACGCGGAGGATGCGGTCGTAGGCGCGTGCCGACATGTTGAACCGCGTCATGGCGTCTTTCAGTTTTTCGAGTCCGGCAGCGTCGGGCTGCGCATACTGGTGCATCAGTGCGGTGGTCATCTGGGCGTTGCAGTGCACGCCCTTGATGCCTTCGTAGCGGCGTGTCTGTATTTCGCGCGCCCGGATCACGCGTTCGCGTATGGCTGCGCTGCTCTCGGCCGGGGCGGTCGACGAGATGTCGTCAAATTCCACTGGCGCCACTTCCACCTGCAGGTCGATGCGGTCGAGGAGCGGGCCGGAGATGCGGTTAAGATAGTGCTGCACCGCGCCGGGTGCGCAGATGCATTGCTTTGTGGGATGGTTGTAGTATCCGCACGGACAGGGGTTCATCGATGCCACAAGCATGAACCCTGCGGGATAGTCCACGGTGTATTTTGCGCGCGAGATGGTGATATGGCGGTCTTCGAGCGGTTGGCGCATCACTTCGAGCACCTGACGGCTGAATTCTGGAAACTCGTCGAGAAAGAGGATTCCGTTGTGGGCAAGGCTGATTTCGCCGGGTGTGGGATAGGAGCCTCCGCCAACGAGAGCCACCGGAGAGATGGTGTGGTGGGGTGAGCGGAAAGGACGTTGAGTCATCAGCATCGACCCTTGTTTCAGTTTGCCTGCAACGGAGTGTATTTTGGTGGTTTCGAGGGCTTCCTGCAACGTCAGCGGCGGAAGGATCGACGGCAGGCGTTTTGCCATCATCGACTTTCCCGAGCCGGGCGACCCGATGAGCAGTATGTTGTGGCCGCCGGCGCACGCCACCTCGAAGGCGCGTTTCACGATTTCCTGACCCTTGACTTCCGAGAAGTCGAAGTCGAAATGGTCCACTTGGCGGCGAAACATCTCGCGCGTGTCTACCACGGTGGGCTGAAGGTCGTAGGTGTTGTTGAAGAAGCCGATTACCTCAAGGATGTTGTCGGCGCCATAGACGTTGAGGTTGTTGACCACGGCGGCCTCCATCACGTTGGCCTTTGGCACGATGATGCCGTCGAGTCCGTGTTCGCGGGCCTTTATTGCCATCGGGAGCACGCCTTTGATGGGTTGCAGCGAGCCGTCAAGGCTCAGTTCTCCCATTAGCATGAAGCGCTCCAGGCGGTCGGCTGTCACCTTTTCATCGGCGGCAAGCACCGCGATGGCAAGCGGAAGGTCGTAGGCCGACCCTTCTTTTTTCACGTCGGCGGGCGACATGTTGACCACCACCTTGCGGCGCGGAAACTCGATGCCGCACATCTTCACGGCTGAGAGGATGCGTTGGTAGCTCTCCTTTACGGCGGTGTCGGGGAGTCCGACAATGCAGAATCCGAATCCTTGTTCAACCGACACTTCTATCTTTATCATCAGGGCGTCGATGCCTTGCACGGCGGCTCCGTTGGTCTTGGTAAACATCTGTGTTATTTGATTTTTTTCTTGTTCAGGATGTCGCGCAGTTTATCAAACTGTGTGCCGCGGTAGATTTGTGTGCCGGTAGAGTCGGCGACGATGAAATATGGCGAACCCTTGACGTTGAGGTCTACGATGGTCTTGTCGACAACGCCGCCGATGGCTTTGTAGTGACCCCATTTCACGGAATCTCCATCAATGGTGCGGCGCCAGCCAAGTGTGTCGGAGTCAAGACAGATGTCGACCATTTGCAGGCGGCTGCCACGACACAGTGTCTTCAGCGAGTTGACCGTTGTCTGGCGGTCGCTGTCTTCGTTGCGCCAGAAAAACAGGATGGTCGCCGGATGGTCGTAAGTGCGCACAATCACCAGCGAATCCTGGTCGTTGCGCAGTTTCAGCGAGGCCACTTTTTTCGATGTCAGGTCGCCGCTGTTTAAAAATTGCGAATACAGCGACAGCAGCTGCTCCGGTTTGGCTGTCTTGTCTATTTTCTTCAGCAACGCCTGTGCGTTGGGGCTGGAAATGTCGGAATAGTCGCAGGTGAGCAGCAGCGTGCTTACCACATTTTTCGGATTCTTGCCTATATAGTCGGCTATCGCCTTGTCTGTGCGGTCGTTGCGCATCGCCTTGAAGTCGGCGGCATGTGCCAGGATAAAGTCGTTCCACTGCTCATTGATGTCCGAGCCCGTCACCTTCAGGTTGTAGCGGTCGGCTATTGAGCCTTCAATCTTTATGTGGTCGCTGCCTTCCACTGCAAGGTGGGCAATCAGTTGCATCTGCGCGCTGTAGAGATAGACCACCGACAGGTCGGATGCCTTGCCGTCCACTTTAAACTCGCCGTTGACTGCCGGCACCCATTGTGACACGATTGAGTCGCCTGCCTGGTATACGATGCGCAGATTCTGTGTGCCAGCATCGGTCAGTTTGCCCTCGATGCTGAACGCGCTGTTGCCGCATGCCGTGCATACGGCAGCCGCTATGACGGCAAACAGCAGATATATCGTTTTTCTCATTGTAAAAATCATTTTCCTATAAGTTTTTTCAGTCGGTGGTGGAGCGCCTTTTCTTTCATGTACTGTTGCAGCATCTCGACGGCAACGGTGCGCATCTTTTCCTCGTCGAGTCCAGCCACGCGGGCATAAGCCTCGGCGAAGCGCACTGTCTCGTGCTCGCTTTGGATGTTGATGCTGCGGAAGTTGCGGTAGAGCCGTGCAGTGTCGTGCACGCCAAACAGCATCCGGTTTATGTCGACAAGCACAAACTCGAATCCGCCGTCTTTGTCGCGGCGATAGAGAATGTTGCCCTGCGAGAAGTCCTTGTGGTAAACGCCTTTTTGGTGGAGTGTCAGTGTGAAGCGGGCAAGCGATTCGAGCATCGCGCCCGAGTCGCTCATTTTGTGTTCCCATCCGCCAACAACGTCTCCTTCCCAGTAGCGGCACACGTAGTAGCTGCGGCGGAGCAGACCGCCGGCGCGCTCCTCGATGTAGGCTATGGGCTCCGGAGTGCCGATGCCGAGCTTGCCGAGCGTGTTGACAAACATATTGTGCGTTCCGCCGTAAAGCGTCGATGAAGAGACGATCTCGTCGCCTGCCGAGGCGAGCGCGAGCATCGTCATAAACTCCGCCGCGCCTTGCCCTTTCTGAAGAAAGTGTAGGCAATGCGGTTTGCTAGCGACGGAACTCTGAATTCCTTCACCGTAAGGTCGATGCCGCCGATGGTGGCGCGGTAGATGCGGTTGCGTCCCTGAAAAATCTTTGTGCCGCACACGGCTATTGTCTCCGGGATTGACGACAACTCCTTGCGCAGATGCTCGAATTCCGGGTTTATTACTGTTTTTATCATTGGCACAGGCGGTTAGAAACTGTCGAAATGCAGGGGCAGGAGGTCTGCTACCCTGTCTACAACATAAATGCCGTCATCGCCGTAGAGATAAATCTTAACCGGTTGCTTGCCGAGGGTCTCATACTCAAGGATAGACTGGCGGCAAGCGCCGCAGGGCGACACGGGGCAGCTCGTAAACTTTCCGTCTTTTTTGGCGGCGATGGCGAGTTTCTCAAACTTGGCTTCCGGATATTTTGAATGCGCATAGTATACGGTGGTGCGCTCGGCGCACGTGCCCGACGGGAAAGCGGCGTTCTCCTGGTTGGAGCCGCCAACAATCTTGCCGTTCGACAGCAGCACCGCGGCGCCTACATGGAATTTGCTGTAGGGCGCATACGAATTTTCGGTCATAGCCTTTGCCTTGTCAACTAAAATTTTGTCCTCTTCAACGAGTTCATCATACTGATAAACCCGCACGTTGGTAGTGATCTTTAATTCTTTCATATCAATGAAGACTCGTTTATGCAAATGTAAGAAATATTTTTTATAAACGGACATCATCAATGTCAAAATGCGGAGACGC
>OMAG01000688.1_pt1 | contig 12725 bp, 6 predicted proteins | sample 1673781 | NCBI WGS metagenome assembly OMAG01 (sample SAMEA103958127, study PRJEB25191) | human gut metagenome | biome: human-associated habitat [ENVO:00009003]; feature: intestine environment [ENVO:2100002]; material: feces | place: Germany | collected 2013/2015 | reverse complement strand
TCTCTCAATCAGTGCAATCGACAAAACACCTGAACCTGCACCAGCATCAAGAATTTGCAGTCGTGTTTTATTTTCAGGTACACCAAATAATCCAGCCATAAATACAGCAGTTTCTTTACTCGTAAAAAACTGACCGTACTTTTTTCGTTGAGACTTTGGCATTTCATCAATATATTTATTTGTTGTCTGGATAGCAAAATCAAGTAGTTTCATTTTCGGTAAACTCCATTACATCTCCAATATTGCAAGCTAAGACAGTGCAAATTTTACATAAACTTTCTAACGATACAAATTCATTACGGCTCATTTTTGCAAGAACATTAAAGCTCACTCCTGCCGTGTTTTTCAAGTCGGTTCAATTCATCTTCTTATCTATAAGCAACTTCCACAGTTTATCATATCTAACAGTCATTTCGGCACTCAATTCATTCGGATTACCTTTAGTATAACATTAACTAAATGAAAAATCAAGGTTAACTCATACTTTAATGAGTAATTCTTGTGTATAATGCGAAAACGGCGGTTATTTGATTTATGCACAGAACTATATCAAGAAGTAGAACACACCTATGCCGAAACCTGAACATACTCTCGTTCGCCCATAAAAGTTATATTAAACAGCAAGCGTTCAATCGTATGTGCAACAACGAATAAACAAAAAGAGCTATCTGATTCGTAAATGAATCAGACAGCTCTTATCTTTTCAGACAGAATATTTGTTACTGTTGCCGATGATTGAAAATTGTTGCCAAAACGTTGCTGCCATTATCATGATACCAGCAAAAACAACGTATTTACGCTGCTTATTCAGCTTTTGACATCACTCCCACTCAATCGTAGCCGGTGGCTTACTCGTAATATCATAGCAAATTCTATTGATATTCTTGACCTCGTTTACAATTCTCACGCTTGCTTTTTCAAGCACGTCATAAGGGATTCTTGCGAAGTCGGCGGTCATAAAGTCGCTTGTAGTAACGCCTCTTAAGGCAAGAGTATAGTCGTAAGTTCTGTCGTCGCCCATAACGCCTACAGAACGCATATTTGTCAGAACGGCGAAATATTGGTTTATACCACGGTCTAAACCTGCGTTCGCGATCTCTTCACGGAAGATGTAGTCTGCGTCCTGAAGAATTGCGAGCTTTTCGCGGGTGATCTCACCGATTATTCTGATCGCAAGACCGGGGCCGGGGAACGGCTGGCGCCATACGAGTACGTCTGACAGACCGAGCTCTGTACCGAGCTTTCTTACCTCGTCCTTGAATAAAAGACGGAGCGGCTCGATTATTTCCTTGAAGTCGACATAGTCGGGCAGACCGCCTACGTTGTGGTGCGACTTGATAACTGCGGCATCGCCTGTGCCGCTTTCGATAACATCGGGGTAGATCGTACCCTGTACAAGGAAGTCGACCTTGCCGATCTTCTTTGCCTCTTCCTCGAATACACGGATAAATTCTTCGCCGATGGTCTTTCTCTTGGTTTCGGGGTCGGACACGCCCTCGAGCTTGCCGATGAAACGGTCAGCGGCATTTACTCTGATGAAGTTTACGTCCCAGTCCTTGAATGCCTGCTCGACCTCGTCACCCTCATTCTTTCTCATAAAGCCGTGATCAACGAACACGCAGGTGAGCTGGCTGCCGACTGCCTTTGAAAGCAGAGCGCAGGCTACCGAGCTGTCAACACCGCCCGAAAGAGCAAGGAGAACCTTGCCGTCGCCGACCTTTGCGCGGATCTGCTTTATAGCTTCTTCCGCATAGTTCTTCATTGTCCAGTCGCCCTTGCAGTGACATACCTTGTACAGGAAGTTTCCGAGCATATCAAAGCCCTGCTCGGTGTGGTTTACCTCGGGGTGGAACTGCGTAGCGTAAAATCCCTTTTCAATGTTCTCAATTGCGGCATAAGGACACTTGTCACTGTGACCTACAGCCTTGAAGCCATCGGGGAGAACCTCGATGTAGTCGTTGTGGCTCATCCATACGACCGAGTTCTTCTTAAGTCCGTCAAATACGGGGCAGGTCGTGTCAAATTCGCACTCTGTTCTGCCAAATTCTGCGGCAGCGTTTTCGTTAGCCTTGCCGATCGTTCCGCCCAGACCGTAAACCATAAACTGTGCGCCGTAGCAGATACCGAATATCGGTACGCCGAGTTCAAATATTTCGTTTGCCATTCTGGGCGAGTCGTCAAGATATACGCTTCTCGGACCGCCGGTGAAGATGATACCCTTCGGGTTTTTCGCTTTTATCTGCTCTATAGGTGTTTTGTACGAGATGACCTCGCAGTATATGTTATGTTCTCTGACTCTGCGGGCAATAAGCTGATTGTACTGACCGCCGAAGTCAATGACGAGTACGAGCTCGTGCTCGTTTGTTGAAAATTCCGCCATTTTCCAGTTTCCTTTCCTTTTTGTCTTTCCGTCATTCAGTGCAGAAATCCGCACCGATTATGGCATTCCGCATACTTCAAAGTATATCATATCCCGGCGGCTTTTGCAACTTGTTTTTGAAAAAATAAAATCAGTAATTATTACGGATTATCTTGACAATTCCCTTTACATATGATAAAATCAAAATCAGAATAAGTGCGATAAAATTACGCACGATATTCCTGATGATATAACAAACAACGAAAACGAAAGGAAGTACAAGCTATGAGCCATATAGAAGTAACAGCTGAGAATTTCAAGGAAGAGGTATTACAGTCCGACAAGCCGGTTTTAGTGGACTTCTGGGCACCGTGGTGCGGTCCGTGCAGAATGCTTTCTCCCGTACTGCATGAGCTTGCCGAAGAAAAAAGCGGTACGCTCAAGGTGGGCAAGGTCAATGTGGACGAGCAGATGGAGCTGGCAATGCGTTTTCAGGTGTCCAGTATCCCGATGCTGGTCGTATTCAAGGATGGAAAGGCCGTTGCCAAATCGGTGGGCTATCGGCCTAAGTCGGAGATTGCCGCAATGGTGGAGGGCGCAAGATGAAAGTTGTGATCGTAGGCGGTGTGGCGGGCGGTGCTTCTGCCGCCGCCCGCATCCGCCGTTTGGATGAACACGCGCAGATCATCATGATCGAGCGCAGCGGCTATGTGTCCTATGCCAACTGCGGCCTGCCGTATTATGTGGGCGGTGTGATCAAGGAGCAGGAAGAATTGACGCTGCAAACTCCGGAGAGCTTCTGGGATCGTTTTCGCATTGATGTGCGGGTACGGCAGGAAGTAACTGCGATCAATCCCACAGAGAAAACCGTCACCGTTCACGCATTGGATAGCGGAAAGGTCTACACGGAAACCTATGACAAACTGCTCCTCGCACCCGGCGCAAAGCCGACGGTTCCTGCGCTTTCCGGCGTCAGCAGTGAGCGTGTTTTCACGCTGCGCACCGTGGAGGACACCCTCCGCATTCGGCGCTTTGTAGAGGATCAGAAGCCGAAAACCGCTGTTTTGGCTGGCGGCGGCTTTATCGGTCTGGAAATGGCGGAAAACCTTGCAGAAATGGGTGTTTCCGTCACCATCGTTCAGCGGCCCAAGCAGCTATTAGCGCCGCTGGATGCGGATATGGCGAGCTTTGTCCATGCGGAAATGCGCAGACACGGCGTGGCTCTGCGGTTGGGTGAAACCGTCACCGGATTCCGACAGGACGGAGATTCCGTGCTGACCCTGTTGGAGGGTAGTGAGCCGCTGCATTCGGATATGGTGCTGCTGGCCATCGGTGTTACCCCGGATACGCATTTGGCAAAAGAAGCCGGACTCAGGCTTGGTATTCGTGGCAGCATCGCTGTCAACGAGCGGATGGAAACCTCCGTGCCGGACATCTATGCTGTGGGCGATGCCGTAGAGGTCACCCATTTCGTGACCGGCCAGAAAGCGTTGATCTCGCTGGCGGGGCCTGCCAACAAGCAGGGACGCATTGCTGCTGATAATATCTGCGGTGGCAACAGCCACTTTCACGGCTCTCAGGGCTCGTCTGTTCTGAAGCTGTTTGGCTTGACAGCGGCCTCTACGGGGATCAATGAGAAGGTGGCGCAGGCAGCAGGGATTGCTTACGACAGAGTCGTACTTTTCCCGGCATCCCACGCTACCTATTATCCCGGCGCACGCTCTATGACAATGAAGGTACTGTATGAAAAAGAAAGCCTGCGGCTGCTGGGTGCGCAGATCGTTGGCGGCGACGGTGTGGACAAGCGCATTGATGTACTGGCAACGGCCATTCGCGCAAAAATGACAGCTTTGGAACTGACGGAGCTTGACCTTTCCTATGCGCCGCCCTATTCCTCTGCCAAAGACCCGGTCAATATGGCCGGTTTTATGATCGAGGATTTGGAGAGCGGGAAGGTACGGCAGTTCCATTGGAATGAGGTTGAGGACTTGCCTTGCGATGGCAGTGCGACGCTGCTGGACGTCCGTACGGAAGGCGAATATCGGCGTGGGCACTTGAATGGATTCCGCAATATTCCACTGGACGATCTGCGGGAGCACTTGGACGAGTTAGAGCGGGACAAGCCTGTCTATGTGAATTGCCAGACAGGGCTTCGCAGTTATCTGGCCTGCCGGCTTTTGACGCAGTATGGTTTTACCTGTGCCCATCTCTCCGGCGGATACAGCTTTTATCGGGTCGTAACAAAAGAGCAGCAGACAGCGCGGAGCGCCTATCCCTGCGGAATGGAGAAGCTATGAGTGAAAATCTATTTGGTTTGACGGTTGCGGCAGATAAAGGCTTGGATGATCTGCAATGCCAGCGCCTTTTAAGTGAAAATCGCAGGTATCAGGAAGTCATGCTGCAATACCGCTGCGCACTGAAAGCACTTGAAAGCCGGTTGGAAATTCTGAACGAAGAGTTTTCATTGCAGCATGATCGCAATCCGATAGAAAGTATGAAAAGCCGCTTGAAGTCGCCGTCCAGCATTATGAATAAGATGCAGAAGCGCGGACTTTCTCTGGATTTTCCGACCATGCAGGCAAATATCATGGATGTTGCCGGTGTGCGTGTGATCTGCTCTTTCGAGGAGGATGTGTTCTTTTTGGCAAAGTGCTTAAAAGACCAGTCTGACATTGAAATTATCACAGAGAAAGATTATATTTCACACCCTAAGCCAAATGGCTATCGCAGTCTGCACCTGACGATCCGGCTGCCGGTATTCTTTGCGGAAAAAGAGATCCATGTGCCGGTGGAGATACAACTCCGTACAATCGCTATGGACTTCTGGGCAAGCCTTGAGCATACCATCCGCTATAAGAAAAACTTGCCGATAAATGCTGAAGTCGAAACTGAACTGAAAGAGTGCGCCGATTCCAGCAGAGAATGGGACAGCAAAATGGAGCATCTACTGCACATCTTAACATAATGCGTCGGATATAAAAGGACAAGCATCCATTTTTGATGCTTGTCCTTTTGTATTCAGTTACATCATCCCGAAGTGTTTCGGCGCCGTTGCGTTTGCTTTTTGCTTCTCAGATAGGCATCAGGGCTACTTGTCGTTTTTGGATTTCAGCGAGGTATATTCCTCTCTCAATGATGCCGTATTCCTGCTTCGCTTGTAAGATATAGAGGTGGCTGACTTTCAGTCCAGTATGCTCTAAGACATATGTCATAGACTGATTTCCTTTCTGCTCAAATCGGATAGAAATGGCGAAAGGCGGTTGTTCAAAAGAGCAACCGCCTTTCCTGACGAATGAAACCGAAAAGGGGCGCGGGGCTATTTGCCCGCGCCCCTAAAGGTGAACCTGTTTACTTTTCGATGATTTGCAGCGCTTCTTCCTCACGCCGCCGCCTGATCTGCCATGTGGTCAGCGCAAGGCATCCGGCAAGAGATGTACAGAGGGAGATCCCCCACAAGCCTAACACGCTGCTGTCGCCGGTCTTTGGGATTTGCAGCCGCTTCGGGTCGATCCAGCCCATCAGGCCGCCGGGAGCCTTGCCCTGCACCAGCTCATACTTCTCAATGAAGCGGTGGAGCATGGCGGCGATCTCAGCGCGGGTCGCCGTGCCCTGCGGGTCAAGCAGATTGCCGGATTTTCCCTTCACAAGACTGCTGCCGACCGCCCATTGCATCGCCGTCTTTGCGTAATCCGTGATCTTGTCCGCGTCCTTAAATTTGTCCAGATTTCCCTTGACGGTCAGATCGTAGCCCTTGTAGTCCGCGTAGCGGTAGAAGATGGCTGCAAGCTGTTCGCGGGTGATGGGATCGTCCGGGCCGAATTTGTCTTTGCCGTAGCCCGCGAAAATGCCGTTCTCCGCCGTCCATGTGATCGCGTCAGCGTACCACTTTCCGGCCTCCACATCGGTAAAGCTGTTTTTGCCCTTCGGCGCGGGGCTGCCCTCCATGCGCCAGAGAATGGTCGCCATCATGCCGCGCGTCGCCGTCCCATACGGACTGAACAGGGTCTTGCTCGTGCCGAGCATCAGGCCGTTTTCGTAGACGAACATCACATCGCCGTAGAACCAGTCCTTTTCAGAAACATCGGTAAAGGGATTCGCGCCTGTACCCGGATTTTCGTCCACGCGCCAGCCTGCATACACGGTCATATCCTTCGTCAAATAAACGCCAGAAACCTTGTTCATCAGGCTGCGTTCGCTGTACCAGCCGATAAAGGTGTGGCCGCGCCAGGTCGGGACGTACTTTGTCAGGTCAATGTAGGTATTGTACGTTCCCTGCACGCTGGGAATATCACTGCCGCCGCCTGTTTCAAAGCGCAGCGTGTAGTAGGTGACGGGCGGATTGTAGCCGCCGCCACCGCCGCCGGTGTCCTTCTCGAAGATGGCCTTGACCTCCACGTTGGCACTCGGCATGGTGAACTTGTCGTCCTTGATGGTCACGCCGCCGCTGATGACCTGCCACTCCTTGAAGTGGTAGCCGGTTTTGGGCGTAGCGGTCAGGATGATTTCTGTGCCGACAACAGCTTTTGCGTGAGAGGCGGAAGCCGTTCCGTTGCCGCCGCTGGTCACGGTGACGGTATGCTCGGTAGGCGCGGGAGGCGTATCCTCCTCGAAAAATGCTTTGACCTCCACGTTGTTATCCGGCATGGTGAACTTGTTGTTCTTGATGGTCACGCCGCCGCTGATGACTTGCCACTCCTTGAAGTGGTAGCCCTCTTTGGGCATGGCGGTCAGGGTGATCTCCGTGCCGACCACGGCTTTTGCATGAGATGCGGAAGCCGTGCCGTTGCCGTCCGTTTTCACGGTGATGGTGAACTCGGTGGGCACAGGCGGTGCGTCCTTCTCAAAGATGGCCCTGACCTCCACATTGCTGTCCGGCATGAGGAACTTATCGTCTTTGATGGTCACACCGCCGCTGATGACCTGCCACTCCTTGAAGTGGTAGCCCTTGTTGGGCGTGGCGGTCAGGGTGATCGTCGTACCAGCCGCAGCGGTGGAAGGACTTGCGGTGCCAGTGCCGTTTCCGTCATTACCGACGGTGACGGTGTAGGTGGTGGGGGTAATAACGCTGTTTTCCCACAGCGCCTTGATCTCGGTATCCCCATTCACTGTGTAGGAATCTCCCACCTCGTACTCCGTGCCGCCGATCTCCCAAGCCTTGAACTGCTGATCGGCGGGAGCGGTGAAGCCGCAGGCGGGCAGGATGTAATTTGTCCCTGCCTTGACGGTAACAGGCTCCATGCTGCCGCTGCCGCCGTTGCCGTTGAAGGTGATAGTAAAGTCTGCGAGCGGCTTTCCTTCACCCACCGTGACCTCCGCATCGGGGCTGGCAAAGTGGTTGTGATCCCCCGCATAGCGCACGAAGTAATTTCCGGCCGACAGGTTCTCAATCTCCGTGCCGCTGCACGGCGTATAGCTGCCTTCGGCTTCCATACGGTATTCCATCTTGTCGGTCACGCCGGTGATTTTGCCGTCGCTGCCGTCCTCAGTGGAGGGCTCGACACCAGTCAATCCACTGGGTGCTTCCTGCGTGGCTTTGCTGATGTTCCACGCCGCGGTCACGGCGTCGGTGCTGCCGTCCGCCCATTTGCCGGTCTTGGATGTGACGCGAACGGTGTAATCGCCCGCGTCCGTGGCGGTGTTGCCGGAGATGTCCATTGTGGCGGGATCATAGCCGTTCACGGTCGCGGTATGCACAGAGCCGTTATAGGTATATGTTCCCGTTACGCTGATGTTGGGCTTTGCGGGATCGGTGGGCACGGGAGGCGCGTCCTTCTCGAAGACAGCCTTGACCTCCACATCGCTGTCCGGCATGGTGAACTTATTGTCCTTGATAGTCACATTGCCGCTGATGACCTGCCACTCCTTGAAGTGGTAGCCCTCGTTTGGTGTGGTGGTCAGGGTGATCTCCGTACCGGCCGCAGCCTTTGCGGGAGATGCGGAAGCCGTTCCGTTGCCGCCGCTGGTCACGGTGACGGTGTACTCGGTAGGCGCAGCTTTGGCTATCGTAATGGACAACTCCTTCGTATTGCTGCCCGCGCTGTTGGTAGCCTTGACGGTAAATTTGGCGGTGCCGTCCGCAGTAGGCGTGCCGCTGATCTCGCCGGTATCCGCGTTCAGGCTCAGACCGGCAGGCAGACCGCCGTCAATGCTCCATGTGATAGGTGCTGTGCCGGTGGCGGTCAGGGTCTGGCTGTACGCCTCGCCCACCTTGCCGTCCGGCAGGGTGTCCGTGGTGATGGTGGGTGCAGCATCGGGGGCATTGACCGTCACCGTGCAGGAAGCAGTGAACAAACCGTCAAGTGTGGTTACGGTAATGACAGCCGTCCCGCCTGCCACGGCGGTGACAACGCCGTCCTCGGAAACCGTGGCGACAGCCTCGTTGTCGGAACTCCAGCGCACCTTTTTGTTGGTGGCGTCCTCCGGCGTCACGGTGGCGGTCAGGGTCTGATTGCCGCCCACATCGAGGGTGATGCTGCTCTCGTCCAGCGATACGCCGGTGACAGGGACCACATAGGTGCCGTCATAAAAAGTGGCCGTTTTCTCCGTTACGTTTCCGGCCTTGTCGGTCGCGATAAACTTATAGGTGCAGTTTTTACCCAAATGGAAGCTAAACCGAGCGGAGGTGGGACTCCCGAAGCTGACCTCGATGGGCGATCCGTTTACCAAGAAGGAAGCAAGATTCTCATCGGTGGCTTGTGCGTATATGTCTCGATCTCCATAATATGTTTTACCGTCTTCAAAGCCATTGATCGCAGGAGGCGTGGTGTCAATTACAATGCCGTCTGTACTGAGATAGGTGACATTGCCCACTGCGTTGGTGAGCTTCGCATAAACGGCGTATCGACCGTCCGTGTTCAGCTTGAGAGGTTCGGTGTAAGGGGTAAAGTCTCGTTTTGTGCATTTGGCCTCCGTGAGAGCCTCGTCGGTGATCAGATAGCCGATCTCCACCGGCTCACCGCCGGATTCCGCAGCAGAGATGGTCACGGTTTGCGCCGTGTTGTAAAACCGTGTGAAATAGACGCTTTCGAAGCTCTGCCATGCGGTGTCCTTATCGATGCGGATCTCGCCCTCCGGATACCAGGCCGCCGCCCACTGCGCCGTCAGCGTGATGCTCTGTACGCTTTTATCTCCCGCAAGCTCCGCATAGGTGGTTCCGGAAAACACGGGTTTGCCGGAACAGCTCCAGCCGCGGAACTCATAGTCGGTTCTGGTGGGAGGCTCCACACCGTCCAGCACGCGCTGCTCCCACCTGACGCCGGTTTTTTCGCCGATACTTGTGCCTCCGGCGGTATCAAACTTTACGGTATACGAGGGCTGCGCGTCTCCGCTGATGGTGAAGCAGTGCTCCGCCTTGCCGCAGTAGTCCCCCGTACCGTACAGCGTCACCTTGGGGGCTTTTTCCGGGTCAAAGCCCGCATCGTTCGGGTTGAGGGTGTAGGGATATACATTGTTGGAATAGGTGGCAGTGTAGTCTGTGTTCTCCGTTAGCTGCTTCGTTTCGTTCCCGCCTGTCTTATGGGAAAGCCCCGTCAGCTTCTTTTCGCTGCCGTCATAGGCGCAGTCCGTCAGCCCCTCCATCGTCAGAAGCCCCTTCTCATAGCAATATCCAATATCATACTTGCCACAGAGCGAGCATTTGCCGTATTGGTCGAGGCTATGGTCAATGTGCGTTCCGTTGACGGTGCTGCCGCAGATGGAGATGTTTTCCGCCGGAATACCCGGCAGCTTCTTTGTGTGCAGGTCGTCATAGACATAATCGGAATCGTCCATGTTCCTACTTTTCGTATGCCGGAAGGATTCCACCGTGCTGTCCATGACCTGAATATAGGCATTCAGGGAAGACTTGTAGCTGATTCCGATGCCGGGAACATATTCGGTATCATCCGCAAACAGCCAGCCGCCTTTTGCGGTCACGGTGCTGTTTTCAATAAAGATCCGCAGCGCTCCATCTCCGCTGGAACCTAGGCCGCGACCGATGGCGGTACTCCGTCTGTCACGGGTGCGGGCAAACACCCGGCTGTTCGCAATGCGAATGACGCTATTGCCGGGATCTTTCGTATACCTGCCGCCGCCGATGGCTACGCCATCCTTGAAACCCGGAATATCAATCTGGCTGTCCTGAATGTCAATACGGTCAAAGGTGCCATACTCTCCGCAGCCAATGCCGAAGCCATTTCCACGATCCTCGCTGCTCTGACGGATGCTGCTGCCGTGGATCACAATCTCGCCGACAGAAGTGAATTTGCCTGTGGAGCCGAGGACATCGTTCGTTACCACGGTGCTGTTCGTGATCTCCAGCCGTTTCAGCTTCCGCTGGGTCTCTCCTCCTTCGACCATATAAATGCCGTTTGTGACGAGCTGGGAATCCCGGATGGCGATGCTCCCGCCATCGCCGGTGCGGATGCCATTTGCTCTGGACAGCTTGATCTCACTGTTTTCAATCTGTATCTTTCCGTTATTGCCAACCTGTATTCCTCCTTCTGCCTCAGCGTATGTTGACAGGATGCGGCAGTTTCGGATGGTGAGATCGCCTCCCGTGTTATCGCCGACCTTATTGCCAATCAGAATGCCCTCACCGCCAAGGAACGGCAGCTCGGCGTCAAGAATGGTGATATTTTTAGCGCTGCCGCCAATGCAGGCGCCGCTCCTGCTGGAAATGGATTTGATTGCATTGCCCTGAATGTTGATGCTTCCGCCACCATTGCCGCCGATGGCTACGCCAGATCCTTCAACGGAAACATCGATCTCGCCGCCGGTGATACTGACATCGCCATGGCCGCCGATGCCATCCGCCTCGCCTTTTCCGATTGCGGTGACCTTGCCGCCGGTGATGCTGACGCTGCCTGCGCTATATTTAGGGGTGCCAATAGCAGCAATTTCATTCGAGACAGCTTTTATGGTGCCGTCGGTGATTTTTACCGTTGTCGGACTATCAGAGCCGATACCAGAGCCTCCTCTGTAGGAATACGCTTCTATGTTACCGCCGTTGATGGTGATGTCGGCAACCCTGAAAGTCCCAATCCCATGTCCGTTTCCATATCGGCCAAGGCCTCCTCGTGCCGTTATATCGCCGCCGTTGATGGTGATGCTGCCGCCGCGCCCCGTACAAATCGCATCTGAGTTAGCATTAGCCATAACCGTGCCGCCATTGATGGTAACGCTGCCACCGTAACCGAGTTGGCAGGATCCGATCCCAACGTTTATGGGAGTAGCACGCATTGTTACCGGTTCGGTGCGGACAATGCCTCCATTGATGGTAATGCTGCCGCATTTCCTGTTTTCCGAATGCGGTGACGGGGTAACGGTATCTCCACCGCATCCGCCAATGGCGGATGCGCCATCCTGCCCTTTGGCGAGAATATAACCGCCGTTGATGATGATCGTGCCCTCATTTTCATAGATAACACTGTTGGCTTTTCTACAGCGCCTACTGGCTCCGATGCCGGGCATCCCAGAATCCGGCCATACATAGTATTTGACGCTCCCGTCGCTGTTAAAATCCTCCGAAAGGCACGCTGTCAGCTTGCCCATGGTGTCCTCCCCGGTGCTCTGGGCATAGACGGTGAAGGTATCGCCTTCCTTCACATTGATGCCCCACTCCGCCGTGAGGTGGCTGCCGTCCGTTAATATCAGATTGACCGCACCGTGGGTGTCCAGGCGGGGCGTGATGGTCACATCGCCCTTCACCACATACCAGCCGGCGGGCAGATCGTACCATTTGTCGGCATAGTCGAGAATGCTTGCCTTGGTTTCGCTCGTCAGCACGGTGTATGCGGTGCAGACCTGCTGATTACCGTCTTTGTCCAAATAGGCGACCGGATCGGTGGAGATCGGCATTGTCTTCACCCACTGCGCCACCAGCTCCAGATCCTTGGTCACAGGATAACTGAAATTCCACTCCGGCATATTGCTGTACTCCAGATCGGCTTTGTCATACCAACCGATAAAGGCATAGCCGTCCTTGATAGGGTCAGCGGGCCTTTGCGCTGGCTGCCCCTGCTGAATAGTCTGGGACTCTACCTCGCCGCCTCCATTGGAATCAAAGGTCACCGTCACATTTGTAACGGCAGGAGACTCATCTGCCGCAAACGCAGTTGTCGGCAATAGTGTCAGCACCATGCAGCATAGGAGCAGGATGCTGAGCAGTCGTTTTTTCATTGGCTTTTCTCCTCCTTTTCGTGTGGGGTAGGCTTGCCCGCTCCGTCTTTTCTCCGGTTTTCCTTGCTTCTGAGCCGAAAGCACAGCGCGGTGATGACCACCGCCGCGGCAAAGGAGACGACGGCCACCAGCACGTAGCCCCCCGCGTCCTCCCGCAGCAGCATCGCGCCGAACACGCCCCATGCGGCGGTCTGTCCCGGCCTGACGA
>OMAG01000685.1_pt1 | contig 12765 bp, 11 predicted proteins | sample 1673781 | NCBI WGS metagenome assembly OMAG01 (sample SAMEA103958127, study PRJEB25191) | human gut metagenome | biome: human-associated habitat [ENVO:00009003]; feature: intestine environment [ENVO:2100002]; material: feces | place: Germany | collected 2013/2015 | reverse complement strand
CGCCTATGGAAGAAGAACCTTTTGTAGACGAAACGGACTGGACTTCTGCACCTGCATCGGTAGATATGTCCGAAGAGCGTACTCCGTATGTTCAGGAGACGGAAACTGTATCTTCTCCATCTGCATCGTTGTATACCAACGAACCGGCAGTGGAGAAAGGTGCGCAGCATTTTCAATTCAAAGGGCGCTTTATTCTGACTTCGGTAAAATCCGGTTTGATGCTGATAGACCAGCACCGGGCACATGTCCGGGTATTGTTCGACCGCTATATGAGCCAGATTCGACAGAAACAAGGCGTATCCCAGGGGGTATTGTTTCCGGAGATTATCCAGTTGCCGGCTTCGGAAGCTGCCGTACTGGAAAGTATATTGGAAGATTTGTCGGCAGTAGGCTTCGATTTGAGCCCGCTGGGTGGCGGCAGCTATGCCATCAACGGCATACCTTCGGGCATAGAGGGGTTGAACCCGGTAGAATTGGTCCGGAATATGGTACATACTGCTATGGAAAAAGGGAATGACGTTAAGGAAGAGGTGCAGACAATTCTTGCATCGACCTTGGCGCGTGCTGCGGCCATCGTCTACGGACAAGTGCTGAGCAACGAGGAAATGTCCAATCTCGTGGACAATCTGTTTGCATGCCCATCCCCGAATTATACTCCGGACGGAAAGACGGTGCTGGCGACCATTAAAGAAGACGACATAGAAAAGCTTTTCTCCAAATAAGGAAGAGTACTTTCTTTTGCATCAAGGCAAAAAAAGTACAAATATTCAGAACCTTTTAGTTCTGTTGGCGTTAATTAGACAGTTTGAATGATAAAGAGTTTAATTAACCACTTAACTATTTTAAGGTATATGAAAAAGATTCTAATGTTACTGGCTTTAGCTGGTGTGTCTTCTGTTGCCATGGCGCAGCAAAAGACTGAAGTTGTGGAAGAATTTGGTGTTATCCAGGTTCAGGATAAATATCAGGTAATCACCAATCCTTTCTGGAGCAATTGGTTCTTCTCTATCGGCGGCGGTGCTGAAGCTACTTTTGGTGATAATGATAGTGCAGGAAGTTTTGGTAAGCGTATCAGTCCTACATTGAATATCTCTGTCGGTAAATGGTTTACTCCCGGCTTAGGATTACGTTTGCAATATAGTGGTTTACAGTCGAAGAGTTTTTCCAGTGAACCTTCCGCATATTCCAAACCTCACATGTTAAGCGAAGGATACTATCAGGATAAGTTCAACTACATGAATTTGCATGGTGACATCTTATTCAATGTCAGTAACATGATAGCCGGATATAATGAAGACCGCATATACGACTTCGTGCCATTCGTAGGTTTCGGTTTTGCCCACTCATATGATGCTCCACGTCGTAATTCACTGGCATTCAATTTCGGTATCATCAATACATTCCATCTGGCCAGTGCCTGGGACTTAAATCTGGAACTTTACGGAATGGGTACAGAAAACAAATTTGATGGAAAAACCACCAGTAAAGGCCCTGACTTTATGGCAGGTGCTACAGTGGGTATCACTTATAAATTTCCACAAAGAGGATTCAAACCAGCTCCGGATGTAGATGCTATCATGGCACTTACCTCTTCACAAATGGATGCTATCAATACCGCTTTGGCTCAACAGATAGAACAAAACCGTCAATTAAAAGCCCAACTTGCCAACCAACCCACTGAAGTGGTTACAGAACAAGTTACAGTGAACCAAATTGCTCCGGCTCCTCAATCTGTATTTTTCCAGATCGGTTCAGCGGTTCTTCCTACCAACTCTACTGTAAATTTGCAACAAATCGCAGATTTGGTAAAAGACAATCCGGGACTAAAATTGAAAGTAACCGGTTATGCTGATAGTGATACAGGTAGCGCTGCATGGAACAAGCAGTTAAGTGAAGACCGTGCCAACAACGTGGCTAATGAACTGGTTAAATTGGGTGTCAACAAAAACAATCTGATTATCAGCGGAATGGGTGGTGTAAACACCTTAACTCCTCCGGCATTCAACCGTCGTGTAATTATCGAAGCCCAATAATACACTACCTTCTGTCAGCAGAAGGTAATCATGCCCGCAATTCCTTATAAAAACAGAATTGCGGGCATTTATTTTTTAGATGGAATACCCCCACTGATCTAGTGCAAACTTCCAATTCTCTTCCACTAACCGGACCGTACGGTCATTATACTTATACTTATTCTTCTTATATCCCTTCTTTCCGCCTATATATTGGCTAATAGCCGGAGCAGCTGCTTCGAATCCGGGAATAGAAAGAGATTTATAGATATGCTCGGTCATAGCCATTGCATCCGCTTCAAAATCCTCAAATTTCACTTCCATCAAATTTCCTTCAGGAATGAATCTTTTATCCGCCTCATATTTATGATACAGCTTGGCATAAATGGAAAGCACATTCTGTTCCAACGTCTCTGGAGAAATATCCTCCAGTTTCAACGGTTGGATTGAAGAAATTCCTCGTAGATTCGAATACCGTATACGGATTACGCATCAAATAGATGAATTTGGCATTCGGAAACATCTTGACCAACTCTTTTACACGTCCTGTATGAGGCGGATTCTTACTTAAGAATTGTGTTCCGCCTGTATTCCAAAGAGAAATTTTAATAAGTTTGGTGAATATATCCTCAAACACTTTCAATTCCTCATCACTGATATCATTGAACAACAAGTATTTATCAGCATATTCCTGTTGGTACTTAGGCAGGAACCAAAAGTTATAATAGGTATAGGGCATCATATTGGCCAATGCAAACTCTTCCTCCTGAGGCAAATCTACGGCCAGTTCCATATTATCTGTCGGACGCTTGTCAGGCATCAGCCAACTCATATTCTTCTTGAAAAAAGGCTGTCCCCACATCATCAGGTGAGGAAACACCGTCTGATAAGTAGTATTATATCCGAAATGTTTGTCACAAGAGAATACATTGTGCATAAAGGTAGTCCCACTACGCCAATGTCCGAGGATAAAGACCGGGTCGTGTTCCAAAGACTTATCGGCCAACAGTTTCCTGTATCGCTTTTCCTGCAATGGAGCCAAGGTGGAAAGCAAACGGCATACTGCTTTCGTCAAACGGTATTTTCCTCTATATGCCGAATCAATTTCCCTTCCTGTAGTAATCGCCTTAAAAGTTTTCCAATCGGCGCCTACTAATGTATTGATTGGCAGTTTATTGAATTCAAGTAATCCCATTACTCTTCTTTTTTAATTGTACGCTGTTATTTTTCTATCTTGACTGAAATGCCTTGACGGTCCAATTCTTTCACCACCTTTTCTACGGCTTCATAATATTCCTCACCAATACCCAAATCCGTCAGATTCAAAGTAGGAACTTCCATGGCATTCAGCATATCTTTGGCTTCCACTCTGTCTATAATCATCCCCACCGCACTGGTGTTATTGGTAATGGGGTCAATCAAAATGAAAGAACCACAAGCTTTATTCTTTTGATAAGAATCAAAGAAAAGCGGCTTGGCGGTAGTAAATGTCACACGGGCAATCTGATTCAATTGCAAAGGCAGATCCTCCTTTTTCAATTTACCGTTTTCAACAGACAAATGCTCCATCGTATTCACATCCACTTTATACTTAATGCCATCTATACGGGTACGTCCCGTATTGGTAGTATGCTTGATAAAGAAAGATTTGTCAAGGTCCATCACCTCCTCATCCATCCATACCAACATAGCTTCAAAATTACGGTCTATCACAGGCATGTTATCGGCATGTACCAACATTTCTCCGCGAGACACATCAATCTCATCTTCCAAAGTCAACGTCACCGCTTGCGGCGGGAAAGCATACTCTAACTCACCATCATAAGTAACAATACTCTTGATATGAGATTTCTTGCCGGAAGGCAAAGCCATCACCTCATCTCCTTTATGGATGACACCGGAAGCAATCTTTCCACAGAAACCGCGGAAATCCAGATTCGGTCTTAATACATACTGAACCGGGAAACGGAAATCGGCCAGATTATGATCATTCTCGATGGAAACCGTTTCAAGCACTTCCAATAAAGAAGTACCTTTGTACCATGACGTACGTTCAGATTTCTGCACCACATTGTCACCGTCAAGTGCCGAAAGAGGAATACAAGTCACATCCGGGATTCCCAATGGCTCTACAAACTTCTTATATTCGGTCACGATTTCGTTGAAACGCTCTTCCGAAAACCCGACAAGGTCCATCTTGTTCACCGCCAGCACCACATGCTTTATTCCCAATAAAGATACCAGAAAAGTATGGCGGCAGGTCTGCGTAATCACACCTAAACGAGCATCTACCAAGATTATGGCAAGATTGGCAGTAGAACCTCCGGTAATCATATTGCGGGTATATTGTTCATGTCCCGGAGTATCGGCTATAATAAATTTACGATTGTTCGTTGAAAAATAACGGTAAGCTACATCAATCGTAATACCCTGCTCACGCTCTGCTTTCAACCCGTCGCACAACAAAGCGTAATCTATATGGTCACCTGCATTCCCCACACGTTTACTGTCACGCTCCAAAGCGGCAAGTTGGTCTTCGTATAACTTCTTGCTGTCAAACAACAGACGTCCTATCAAGGTAGACTTTCCATCGTCTACCGAACCGGCTGTCAACAGACGTAGCAAGTCTTTCTGTTCATCCTTATCTAAATATTCCTTTATATTCAGTTTATTCTCCATCACCCATTTCTTCATTTTAAATTTCTACTTATCCATTTAAAAATATCCCTCACGTTTCTTCTGCTCCATACTGGCATCCTGATCGAAATCAATGACACGGGTGGTACGCTCACTTTTAGTAGTGGTCATCATCTCCTCTACAATCTTCTCAATCGTATCGGCATCACTCTCTACGGCCCCGGTCAAAGGCCAACACCCCAAAGTACGGAAACGTACTTCCTTCATTTCAATACGGTCCCGATATTCTTCGGGCAGGCGGTCATCATCAGCCATAATCAAATTTCCATCTATATTCACCACAGGACGTTCCTTGGCAAAATAAAGCGGCACAATAGGAATATTTTCCAAACGGATGTACTGCCAAATATCCAGCTCAGTCCAGTTGCTTAATGGAAACACACGGATACTTTCCCCTTTATGAATCTTAGCATTATAAATATCCCACAATTCAGGACGCTGGTTTTTAGGATCCCATTGATGAAAACGGTCACGAAAAGAGAATATACGTTCTTTGGCACGTGACTTTTCCTCATCACGACGTGCTCCACCAAAGGCGGCATCAAACCTATATTTATCCAGCCCGTGAAGCAACGCCTGTGTCTTCATTAAATCTGTATGCACTTTGCTGCCATGCGTAAAAGGCCCTACTCCGGCATTAAAAGCCTCCATATTACTTTCCACTATCCATGTTCTTTGGCGTATTGATCACGGAACTCTATCATTTCCCTGAATTTCCATTTAGAATCGATATGCATCAAAGGAAAAGGCACCTTTCCCGGATAGAAAGCCTTCTCTGCCAAACGTACCATGACAGACGAATCTTTACCAATACTATAAAGCATAACAGGATTCTCAAATTCAGCTGCCACTTCACGAATGATATGGATAGACTCCGCTTCCAGTTCCCTTAAGTGGCTCAATTTATAATTTTCTTCCATTTTATAATGAATTATATTTTTTCTCCTTTTTTACCAACAATGGGGAGCACCAACTCCAACAAAGTATTGACCGACTCTTCCAAGCTCAGTTTGGAAGTATCCAAAGACAATGCAGGACGCTCCGGAGCTTCAAAAGGTGCAGAAATGCCGGTAAAATTCTTAATTTCACCCCGACGCGCTTTGGCATAAAGTCCTTTTACATCACGTTTCTCACACTCTTCCAAAGGAGTGCTGACATAAATTTCCAGAAAATTCTCCGCCCCGATGATACGGGTTGCCATCTGCCGGAGCTCATTACTGGGACTGATGAAAGCGGCAATGGTAATGATTCCTGTATCAACAAACAGCTTGCCTATTTCGGCTATGCGACGGATATTTTCCACACGATCCTCTGCCGAAAAGCCCAAATTATTATTGATGCCACTACGAATATTATCCCCGTCCAATATACGGCAGAGCAAACCACGTTTATGTAATTCACGTTCCAAAGCTATGGCAATAGTACTCTTACCGGAACCGCTGAGTCCCGTCAGCCACAGCATAACTCCCCGTTGTCCCAGCAGTTCTTCTTTATCTTTCCGGGAAAGCATACGGTCAAATATAGGATATATGTTTTCTTCTTCCATTCTCTATTTTCATTTTGTCTTTAACTTCATCAAAAAGGCCATATCAGCGGTATCAGAATAACCGAAATTATAAATGTCAATATATTCAACGGTAAACCGATACGTACAAAATCCATAAACTTATAGTTTCCGATACCCTGCACAATCAAATTAGTCTGATAACCGATAGGAGTGGAAAAACTGGCAGATGCAGCGATGCAGATGACAACAAAAAAGGGCATAGGACTTACCCCCAACTGATTGGATAAGGAAAGGGCAAGCGGAAAAGCCAATGCAGCGGCAGCATTATTGGTTATCAGTTCGGTAAACAGATTTGTAATGATAAACAAAACAGCCAGCAACACATGCGGACTATAATCATCACTCATATCAATGATTCCATGCGCAATGATATCCGCCACTCCGGAATTTACCATGGCGCGACTTATAGCAAACGCACAGGCAATGGTTATCAAGATATCCCATGATATATATTTTGTATATTTACGTGCCGGAAAAAGTTTGGTCCATGCCATTATCACAGTCGTTATAGCTGCGAAAAAGAACATATCAAGATCAATACCAGGAAATAATTCTTCCATAAAAGGCAACTCTCCTACTGTTGCCCCCACAATCATCAACACCAACAAAGTCAATGCAAACCAACGTTTCTTTCTCCCAGCTTTCGGCTCGGTATCTTTGCCATTGGCCAATAACACGAATACAGAAGAGTCTCCCCATGTAGAGATAAATGAATCATCTGCCCATAGCACCAACGTATCTCCCTCACGAAACTTCACACGTGACAGATTATCTACAATACTAACTCCGCTTCGTTTTATTTCTTTTACTTCAGCGCCATAATGACGGACAAAATTAAAATCCCCCACCCTTTTATTGATACCCGGGAAACGAGCACCTATCACCGCTTCAACACGATGAAAAGAAGACGCATCCGCTTCCCCATGTTCGTCGCCTACCGTGTCTTTCCGTACCTCCGGCAACAACCTAGAAGAAAAGAACAACAAATAAACAACTCCTGCCAAAGCAATGAAAATACCCACCCGGCCTAATTCAAACATACCAAAGCCCTTATATCCGGCATCTAAAATCATACCATCCACTACCAGATTAGTAGAAGTCCCGATAAGCGTACACATTCCCCCCAGTATAGTAGCATACGAAATAGGGATCAAGAATTTGGTTGCCGGAATACAGACAGATTCCGCCCAACGTTTAATAATAGGCGCAAAAATCACGACCACCGGCGTATTATTGAGAAAAGCAGAAACAAAAGAAATAACGGGCAGCATACGTGCCTGCGCCTTCATGACCGTTGTTTTCTCTTGAGGCAGAAGTTTCTTTATCAACTGTCCCAACGCTCCCGATTGCCGGACTCCTTCACTGATCAGAAAAAGCAGCGCTACGGTAATCATCCCTTTATTACTGAATCCCTCCAAGATCTCTTTCGGAGTTAATATACCGAAACAAAGAAAGAGTACAGTAACAGAGAACAGAATCATTCCGGGACGCATTTTATCAAGGACTAGCGCAGTCACCATCCCTATTAATCCAAAAAACACAATAATCATTTTAAATGTCAGCATCGTTTCCGGGTATTAATTTCGTTTAACGATAAACCAAGGATTCAGCAAGTCCGGCTTGTTATATTTCAACGGTTCTTTTTGTCCCGCCTGATATATTTCTGCTCCGGATGCCTTAGCTATGGCATGACCGGCCGCCGTGTCCCACTCCATAGTAGGGGCAAAACGGGGATATTCATCGGCCAGTCCCTCACAAACCCTGCAAATCTTGATGGAACTGCCCACAGATACCAACTCCACATGAGGGTATATCTTTCGCTTTTCCTTAATATACTCTTCTGTTTCGGCCGACAGATGGGAACGGGAAGCAACAATAACAAAAACTTCATTTGTTTCGGCACAAGGCATACGGAATGCCGATGCCTTCATTTCTTCCAGTGAACGGTCTGCACGTCCGGTCACTCCTTCCATTTTATAAGCGCCGGTTGTCAGTTCACCCCAATAAAGCGTTTCTTTGACAGGAACATAGATCACTCCAAAAACAGGAATTCCTTCTTTTACTAAAGCAATATTGACAGTAAATTCCCCATTTCGTTTTATAAATTCCTTTGTTCCATCCAAGGGATCGACTATCCACAACGTATCCCATTGCGCCCGTTTCTCGTAAGGCAAATGCTTTCCTTCCTCACTCAATACCGGATAGTCTGTTTCCTGCAAATAAGTCATAATGATTTCATGCGCCTTACGGTCTGCAAGAGTCAGTGGAGAATTATCGGCTTTCCTTTCAATCTGAAAATCAGAAAAAGGATCATTATAAACGTTCAGAATTTCTTTACCGGCAGCTAAAGCCGCATCCATCGCTCTTAATATATATTCGGTCTGCATAGTGTTTACTTCCATTAAAATGCTTCTGTCATATTGAAATAGAACAAACTTTGGTCATTGGCAAAATTACGTCCGAAGTCCAGACGTACATTCATACGCGGCTGCACCTCAATACGAAGTCCCACACCAGCATTGGGAAGAACTCCTTCAATCTTACCCATGGTAGGCCCCATAAAACCGCACCCTCCCCAAGCAACAAAACCCAAATGATGCAACATACGCTTTACCCATGTACTTTTATCCGTATTGAACATCTGACGATATTCGGCAAGCACCACATGAGAGGATTTATCACGATACTGCCCCATATAATATCCACGAAGATCAAAAGGAGTGCCACTTAAAGCATATTGGTTCATAGGAACATCACCAAACACATTCTTGGTTTGGGCAGTCCAAGCTATAACTTTTCTATTTCCTACCCTTTTGTATTGGCGGTAGTCCATTTCCAAGCGGTAAAAGTTATTATCTCCTCCCAAAAACTTCTGGTACATCAGCCCACGAAAATCCAGATAAATGCCCTTATAAGCATTAGCAGGAATATCCCGGCTGTCATAAGTCAGCAGAAATCCTACCCCCGAACTGAAATTAGAATATCCGTGAGCAGTACCTCCCAACCTTTTATAATCAGACTGATCTACCAAATATTTGGCAGGCTCGGACATTTTATCATAACTCAAGTCAATCTGAGGACCGGCAAAGAAATTACTTTTACCCAAACGGAATAAAAACCACGGATTAATCTGGAAACCGCTATAACGATATTCACTGGTAGAGTCACTGCGCTCATAATGCTTATTGGTAGCATAGCCGATACCATAAAAATTCTCCAATGTATTCTTGTAAGTGAATTTTCCAAAAATACGGAATTTATCATTCTTGAAAAACAACTGAGGTTTCACCATCAGATTCAAGCCCCCCTCGAACATTACCGCAACAGCCATCGGCAACACAGAACGTTTCTGCAAGGTATCCGATGGATTCATACGAAATGTAACAAGAGCACTACCTCCTATTAACGCACCAAAATCCGGAGTATAACTCGGTCCTCCCAATATATTATAATGTATATTGCGCTTAGCCACCTTCTGGCGTCTTAATTCTTTTTTTGAAAGTTGATGAATGGTGGTATCCTCAGGATTACTACCTATGTCACTTCCTTGTGCCGCCATATTCAAAGAACAAAACAGGCACAGGACCAAGCTAAGTAATGTTATTTTCATATAATAGTTTATTGTCTGCCCAAAGTCCTTACTCAAAAAAACTTTCTACGGCAAATGAGTTTTCAAAAGTACAAAAGTCCTGCCAAAGAATAACGGTGTATTGAATTTGTTTTTATTTAGTTCAAGAATCTTCACGTTCTTTATAACGTAACAATGCATCAATATGCCAATGTGTCAATTGCCATGTGGACATAGCGCAGCACATTGGCAAATCAGCACATTAGCAAATTATTTAAACAGCTTTTCCAAATCATCTTCATTAATAACAGAAAGAACCGTTTTACCATCCGGAGTATAATTAGGGGTAGCCACAGCAAATAAGCCATCCACCAAACCAGTCATTTCTTCATTCGTCAACACTTGTCCGGGAACAATTGCCGTCGCTTTTGCCAAAGTCAATGCCAAAATACTCTGCACCTCTTCTTTTACTTTGCCACCTTTTTCCATAGCAGTGTGCACCATATTTTGGATCAAGTCTATCGGGTTAAGGCCTTCAATACCTGCAGGAACACCGTTTATGGCATAACTTCCTCCTCCCAAATCAGTCAGTTCAAATCCTAGGAAAGACAAGTCTTCCATAATTTCCTGCAAAATAGCAACTTCGGAAAGTGGAAACTGTACAATGTCTGGAAACAACATTCCTTGAGAAATACCTTGACGACGACTTATCTGATCTATATACTTGTCATATAAAATACGGATATGGGCACGCTGCTGATCAATGATCATTAACCCGGACTTTACAGAAGTCAAAATAAAACGTCCTTTAAACTGATAATGCTGGCCGGATTTCTCACTGACTGAAGAGTCCTCCACATGATCATACAATCCGGGATTTTCCTCCGCAGGAGAAGTCTCTTCCGCCCTATAATCATTCTCGTCAGGATGAAAGTTTTGAGAAGAAGCATGACGTTCCAGTCCCGCATACAGTTGTTCCCAGTCCTTACTAGGCTTTGAATAAGAGGAGGGAGGAGCAGCCGAAACATTAAAAGGATTATAATCAGGATTATAAGTCGTCTTTGGTGGCTGTATACCAGTGTATGGAGATGCATCAAAGGCTGGAATATCCGGCATTCCCTCCGTGTCAAAATCAATAGAAGGTACCGCATTGAACTTACCTAGAGTTTCTTTCACGGCAGCCGCCAATATCTGCCAGATGGCTTGCTCGTTCTCAAACTTTATCTCTGTTTTAGTAGGATGTATGTTCACATCAATATTAGCAGGATTCACCTCAAAATAAATGAAATAAGATACTTGCTCACCCACGGGAACTAACTGCTCGTATGCATCCATGATAGCCTTATGAAAATAAGGATGGCGCATATATCGCCCGTTTACAAAAAAATATTGGCGGGCTCCTTTCTTACGGGCTGTTTCAGGTTTTCCTACAAACCCGGAAACACGGACCATTGTAGTATCTACATCCAGCGATAACAACTCCTGATTTATTTTCTTTCCGAAAACTCCCATGATACGTTGGCGCAACTGAAGTGCAGGAAGATTGAACAGTTCCGCCCCATTATGGTGCAAAGTGAAAGACACCTCCGGATTAACCAATACAATCCGTTCAAACTCCGTCAATATATTACTCAGCTCCGTCTGATTCGATTTCAAGAACTTACGACGCGCCGGTACATTAAAGAATAAATTCTTCACACAGAAGCTACTACCTTCCGGGCACGAAACCGCTTCCTGTCCCTCTACCTTGGAACCGGATATCGTCAACATCGTTCCCAATTCCTCCCCTTCCATACGAGTACGAAGCTCCACCTGAGCCACAGCGGCAATAGAAGCCAAAGCCTCTCCACGAAATCCCATGGTATGCAAAGCAAATAAATCAGCAGCTTCACGAATTTTAGAAGTCGCATGGCGCTCAAAAGACAAACGTGCATCTGTTTCCGACATACCTTTTCCATCATCAATCACCTGAATGGAAGTCTTTCCTGCATCCACAACCAACACATCAACGTGCTGCGCACCTGCATCGATAGCATTCTCCACCAATTCTTTAATCACTGATGCAGGACGCTGAATCACCTCTCCCGCTGCTATCTGATTGGCAACGGAATCCGGCAGCAAACGGATAATATCGCTCATATATCTTATAAACTTGCGTAATTAAAAAGTAAACTCACCGGTCACCAGGTAATGCAAAATATACAACAAAACCAAAATGGCCACAAACAAAGCCCCATAAGTCATTGGCTTACGTCCGCTTTCTTTTCTGCGTTTTAAATGCTTAGTACCTTCAACGAACTTTCCACGGATATCTTCCGGAGAAAATTCTTTGGGAGGAAGCATACCCAAATCGCGTTTAGCTTTCTCCTCCAGTTTCTGCAGCTTCTCCTTCCGTTCATCCACATAAATATATTGATGGTTGAAACGGCGGGGCTTTTCCATCTTAAACATTCCCATAGCTATTTCTTTTTATTAAATAAATTATGATTGGGCAAAGGAACAGCACTCCGATTGCTCTTCTTCAACTCCTGACCAGCTTTCTTTCCACGCCACTCAAAGATATCCTCTTTATCAAGCGGACGGATATAATCAAACCACACAAAATTATCCAGCTTCATCTTCTCCGGCGGACGTTGAAGCATAGGATAAAGAGTACCGTTCGATTTCGGACTCATAATCATTTTTTTCATCTTTCGGTTCTCCAAAAACATATTCAGCAGACTGGTTTCAGAAACATTCATTCCAATCAGCGTACTGTCGCTTTCCATCGGATAATATACCAGACGAACCGAACCGATCACATCTACTTTGCGCATCTCACCGCCTTGAAACCAAGCCTTCATCTCTTTTCCTGTCACCTGATTATAACTAGTAGAATCCAGTTGCTCTACAGACAAAGCCTGGTTCTGAATATGCGCCCA
>OMAG01000684.1_pt1 | contig 12766 bp, 12 predicted proteins | sample 1673781 | NCBI WGS metagenome assembly OMAG01 (sample SAMEA103958127, study PRJEB25191) | human gut metagenome | biome: human-associated habitat [ENVO:00009003]; feature: intestine environment [ENVO:2100002]; material: feces | place: Germany | collected 2013/2015 | reverse complement strand
CAGGCGGCGGCTCCGGTGGACAGCTTTGTGACCCCGGAACCTTGGGATATGCCGGGATACGACGCAAAGGTCATTATGGCAGCGGGAGCTTTTGTACAGGGCTCCTCCATCGAATTAAGTGCCGATGGACCTCTAAAACCCCCTTACGCGGTGTATTTTCAGGGCGGTTTAACATGGTATCATGCAAAATTAGGTATCCTTATGTCTTTACAAAAACTTTATGATAGAAATCTTGTAGACAAAGATAAGATGTGTTAATATAAATTATATGTGTTTTACAGTTTTGGGGTTTACATAATTCTTGTTCCGAGAGAGTGGAAAGGATTCTATGAAAAAACATCATACTGTAAAAGATTTGCCGGATACGGAAAGACCTTATGAGAAATGTTTTGAGCGGGGAACCGGATACCTGTCGGACGCAGAACTTCTGGCAGTAATTTTAAGAACCGGAACCAACGGAATACAGTCAGTGGAATTGGCAGAAGAATTTCTGCGATATCAGGGCGGTGGACTTTTAAATCTATACTCCATGAGTAAGGAGGAGATGATGAGCCTTCCGGGAATCGGCAGGGTAAAATCCATTCAGCTCAAATGCATTGCAGAGCTTTGCAAGCGACTCAGCCGTCTTTCCGCCAAAGAACAGGTGACCTTACAGAATGCCTCATCTGTGGCAGCGTATTATATGGAACAGATGTGTCATGAAACAAAAGAAATTTTAATGGTTAGTCTTTTCTCAAACAAGGGTAGACTGATTACGGAACAGATTGTTTCCATAGGGAGTATCAGTACTTCTGTAGTCTCACCACGGGAGATTTTTTATACGGCAATTACACACAACGCAGCATATATTATTCTGCTGCACAATCATCCAAGCGGTGAACCTGATCCCAGTCCTGCTGATTTCCGGGTAACGGATACTCTGGCAAAATGCGGAGAGTATATGCAGATTCCACTGGCAGATCACATCATCATTGGAGATCACTGTTATTACAGCTTTAGAGAAAACGGACAGATATAGTCAAAAGGGAGAATACGATGAGCAATACATTCGGAATTGATTTGGGAACCAGCAATATGAAGGTATATTGCAAGGCAACCGGCAAAGTTTTAAACGAAAAAAATACAATCGCAGTAGTGAATAAGAATCAGATGTACGCATACGGAGATGCTGCTTACGCCATGTATGAAAAAGCACCGGAAAATATCAATGTGACCTTTCCGGTGGTAAACGGTGTCATTGCTGACTATGCCAATATGCAGACTATGATTTTTGAATTTTTGGAAAAATACGCCAAGGGAAAAGTCAGAGGTGCGGAGTTTGTAGTGGCTGTTCCTACTGACATTACAGAGGTGGAAAAGAAAGCTTTTTACGATTTGTTTTATAAGAGCAAATCCAAACCAAAGAATGTGCTTTTATGCGAAAAGCCTTTGGCAGATGCCGTGGGATTAGACTTGGATGTCAATGAACCTACCGGCGTTATGGTGGTAGATATTGGAGCCGATACAACGGAAATTTCCGTAATTTCTCTGGGAGGACTGGTGTTAAGCGATTTGCTTCATTTCGGTGGAAACCGTATTGACGAATCCATTATTTCTCATCTGAAACGCACCTACAGCCTTGTCATCGGTCAAAAAACCGCCATGTCATTGAAGGAAGAACTGGGATGTGGTATTCCGGGAGAAGAGAACAGCATGACTATTGTGGGAAGAGATTTAGTCAGCGGCCTTCCGATTGAAAAAGAGATTTCTGCGGCGGTGGTATATGATGCTCACAATCAGCAAAGGCAACCAGACATTTCAAGTATCTGCGGTGGAATCCGACTCTATTTTAAATATTTTACAGAAAAACGGCTTTTCTCTTCCGGCGTCCTGCGGTGGAAGAGGTGTCTGCGGACATTGTACGGTTATTGCTGACGGTCAAGAGGTACGGGCTTGTCACACCACTGTCGGAAGCATTTCGCACATTCAGCTCCCTGACACATTGCTCTTTTCGGATATTGAGATGCCTACTGCGGAATCTGTTTCTGTTGTTTCTTCCCATTGCGGCATTGCTGTGGACCTTGGAACAACTACCATTGCTCTGGCTTTGGTGGATTTAAACAACGGCACGATTCTTTCTTCCAAGGGTTACCCAAATCCCGGAATCTCTTATGGAGCAGACGTTTTAAGCCGTATTGAAGCTTCTAATCAAGGAAAAGGTAATTTACTTCAACAGGATTTACTCGCCCTTATATCAAAGGGTATTCATACACTTTTGCAGTCTTCCGGTATCCCGGCGGACAAATTGGATTCTATTTGTATTTCTGCCAATACGGCTATGTGCCATCTGCTGCGGAATCTATCTTGTAAAACCTTGGGACAGGCTCCCTTTACCCCTACTGCTCTTTCCTTTGACGATATGACCGCCAAAGATTTTTTTGCCACCGATGTTTTTCCTAATACCACCGTCACTCTTATCCCTTGTCTGGATACTTTTGTCGGAGGAGACATTCTCTCGGGCTTATACTTTTTAGATTTACCAAAAAAAGATAGCCTTTCGCTTTTTATTGATTTGGGAACAAACGGAGAAATGGTCTTGGGAAAAGAAGGTCATCTATTAGCCTCTTCTGTTGCCGCAGGACCTGCTTTTGAGGGCAGCCGCATTCCCGGCAGCGTTGTCATTGACGCTCTTTATGAAATGCAGCAAAAAGGTGCCATAGACCATACCGGTCTTTTACAGGGTATTTTCTTTCACACCGGATACACCTATCAGGATTATTCTTTTACACAGGAGGATATTCGTGACATCCAGTTGGCAAAAGCTTCTGTGCGGGCAGGTATTGAAACCCTTTTCACTCAATATGGTGTCAGTGCCGACAATATAAAGCAAGTATATCTCAGCGGTGGCTTTGGTACCAATACGGATGTCTTCAAGGCTATTTCCATCGGACTGCTGCCTTCCGATTGTTCAGGTAAGGTTTCCTGTGTGGGAAACACTTCTCTTTTGGGTGCCATAAAATATTTACGTTGTCCAAATCCTGCTTATTTTGACAGGCTGAAAGAATACACTTCCGTGATTTCCCTTGCAGAATCAGCAAGCTATAAAGAAGCTTATTTAAAATATATAGATTTTGTCTCATAGCAGATAGCTTTCCCCGGTGATTTTCTTACTTATTTTTGTGAAAATTTACGAATTGTAAAGATGGATATTTATATCCACAGAAGCCCTTTCGGGCAGAACATTGACAGACGATTCCTACATCTTTTCCTGAAACTCTTCCAATGTCTTTGCATTTGCTGCCAATCTCAACCATTTTTTCAGCGTCTCAGAATTTCGTTCTTCAAAAATACGGTCTACCAGCTCTGTTGGCACAGTTCCACAATCGCTCAAAAGTTCCAAAACATCTTCAGCTTTTCCTCTTGCCTTTTCTCTTCTCAGCAATTCTTCTCCTGTCATATATCTTTCCTCCAGTTTCCGCCAATTTTTTAAGGTCATAACCTTTTCATGCAGACGTGCAATCGGCTCATCCGATATCTTCGCCACATACTCATCTGTACTCTGTTCCATATAGTGCAAAAAGTGCACTAATTCCAATGGAACCTCTTTTTCATTTGTTCCTTTCATATTCAAAAATATCTTTTGAGTTCCATCCCCTAAACCGATATCCCGTTCCAAACAACGTTCCTCAAAAGTATATCGATAGAGTCCCTCGCCAAAGGGATCAAAGGTACAAATAAAAATCACATATCCCGGCTGAAGGTACAGGAATTTCAAACCTTTCAAGTTCTTGTTTATTTATTGCTTCACGAGTCGAACCGGATTGACCAATACCAAGTAATTTTGCTTTATTTTCAGATGTACATAAAGTACACATTATATAATAGCTCATATTTTTACCTTTATATGGTCGGATAATCATTACATGTTGGTTGACTCTGGCGGGCAGAACATCATCAGGAACTACACAACATCGGGTAACTGATACTCCAGTTATATTAAATAATACATCTGCCTGTTGTATTTCCACATTTGCCAACGCATTTGCTTGAATTTGAGAGATATGAGCCAACTCCGGATACGAAAAGAAATAGTCAAAAACATTCATACTACGGATTAGCGATATTCCTTTATCAAAATATGCAGCTTTTCCACCTTTAGGAGTTGCACCACTACCTATTTTGGAACATAAATCTGCAAGAGGTTTTGTTATATATGTGTTTTGTGATTCCAAAAACATTTTTTTATATATAATCTGTAAAGTTGCAACTAAATTATCATTTATCTTCTTCTTTAAAGCAATTCTCTCCGTAATCGCCTTATAACTGTTCACTATTTCAAGCTGTTTTTCAATAGGCGGGATAGGCAATTCCAGTCTGCAAATATCGTCCCAAGTAATCCCACCACGTACACTTCCGTCAGTATGTAACCAACAAATACGGTCAAACTCCGGTCTGCGAAACCACATCATCAGATAATCTTCATTCAAAATGCTGTTATCTATTACCTCAAACATAAAATATGCCGGAGAAACAATAGCAGGTTTTTCTTCATCATACAATGCAACCGGAAGTCGTTCATCACGACCAACATGCATTGGATTACATGCAAACTTTCCTTTTGTTATCAGTTTATATTTACTCAAATCCGTACCAATGACATTTGCAACCGACGGCATAAAGAACTTGTCTATGTTAATTCCCAAAACTCTGTCTGTTATGCTTTCTCTGTTCCGAGTATCAATCAGTCGGATATGGTTTCCTAAAATATCATAATTCGATTTCATATCCCAACTCCTTAAATACAGCAAGCAAATCTGATTTGGATTTTTCCTCTTGAACAAGAAGTTCTTTGAGTTCTCCCTGCAATGACTTCATTTTTGTATCAAAGTCGATGTTCTCATCACGGTTGACAAACTCAATATATCTGCTCGGTACAAGAGTAAATCCTTTTTCCTTTACTTCATCAAAAGAAGCAGAATAGCAAAATTCCGGCACATTCTCATAAGTTTCCTCATAGCCTTCCTGCTGCCAGTTATGATATACACTTGTAACTTTGGCTCTATCTTCCTCTGTCAATTCAATGTACTTCTTCTCATAAGGACTTCCCATCTGTCGTAAATCCATAAAAAGTATTTCATCTTCTCGATTACGATAGCGTTTTAGCTTTCCATTCTGTTCCACAACACGAGCCTTTTTATTCTTATTGAGTACCCAAAGGGTAACGCTGATGTCTGTGGTATAGAAAAGGTTTCTCGGAAGAATAATGATTGCTTCTACCAAATGATTTTCTATAAGCTGCTGTCTGATTTTTAGCTCTGTACCATCATCAGATAATGCACCATTGGCAAGTAGGAAACCTGCTACACCGTTTTGAGAGAGTTTGGAAACAATATTCAGTATCCAACCATAGTTTGCATTACTTGTCGGCGGAACTTCATAGCCGTTCCAACGAGGGTCATCTACAAGCTCATTTTCGGCTCTCCACTGCTTCTGATTGAAAGGCGGGTTTGCCATAATGAAATCTGCTTTAAGGTCTTTGTGCTGGTCATTGGTAAATGTATTGGCTGCCATTTCTCCAAGATTTGCAGAAATACCACGGATAGCTAAGTTCATTTTTGCCAGTTTGAAAGTGGTATTTGTGTATTCCTGACCGTAAATAGACACTTTCTTTTTATTACCGCTGTGTGCTTCTACGAACTTGATGGACTGCACAAACATACCGCCCGAACCGCAACAAGGGTCATAAAGTATTCCATCGTAAGGCTCAAGCATTTCGGCAATCAGGTTTACAATACACTTTGGTGTGTAGAACTCTCCTTTACCTTTTCCTTCTGCAAGAGCGAACTTACTAAGGAAATACTCATATACACGACCTATAATGTCGTTCTCTTTATCATCTGTATTGATACGATTGATTTCATCAAGCAAAGAAGCTAACTTTGCAGTATCAATATGTAAGCGGGAGTAATAGTTATCCGGCAAAGCACCTTTCAGTGCCGGGTTGTTCTTTTCAATCGTATAAAGTGCTGTATCTATCTTCAGGGCAATATCGTCCTGCTTTGCATTTTCAATAATGTACTTCCAACGGCTTTCTTCAGGAAGATAGAATACATTTTCCTGAGTATAAAACGGTTTCATATCCGCATACTTTTCGCCGTGTGTAGCAATAATCTTATTACGGCATTCCTCAAACTTGTCACTGGCAAATTTAAGGAAGAATAAACTCAGAACAACGTGCTTATACTCCGCAGGCTCAACAGAACCTCTCAGTTTATCAGCACTTTTCCAAAGTGCTTCTTCCATTGATATTTCTTTCTTTGGTTTAGCAGCCCTTGCCATCTATAATTACCTCCGTGTTTTAATCTTCATCTAAAATAACTTCGCATATATCTCCGATGTCACAGTGAAACACCTGACATATCCTCATCAGTACTTCAAGAGATACTGGCTCATTCTTATTTATCTTCGTTGCAGCGTATGATGTGATTTCGGCTGCACGCATTAAATCCTGTCTTTTCATTTGATTGTCAATCATAAGTTTTTGAAGTTTGTTATAGCATATCTTCATCAGTAACACCTCTTCATCTTATAATTCTTCTTCGTTACAGTTAGTCATTTAACATTATATATTAAATTTTCAGGCATTTCAAGATTTCAGGCAGAAATGTAACCTTTCAGACACTAAGGTGTCACTTTTTACAAACACCTAATACGACTCTTTTAAAGAATACTAAAAAAGAGATGCCGAAGCACCTCAATTATACATTCTATTATTAACATTCAATGCAATCATTGCTATGACCTTTTCTATCGGCGGCTCTTTTCCGTCCGGTGCAACTGCTTTCCAAAAAGCTATTGCTTCCGGTTCAGCACTTTTCATTGCTTCCCGAATGGCAAACTGCATTTCCTCTTTTACTGCTTTTTCGGTTGTTCCATTTTCTTTTGCTATTTGTCTGAAAATGTCGTTCACTTCTACTTCCTCCTATGTCTATTAGTATGTGTCTATCACTGACAGTTGTTGTTATAGCATATTCTCTCTGTCGAAGTCCCGAAAAATTTGTCGATAGCTGAAATTTTTTATACTGAAAAAAAGAAAGCTCGTCGATTAGGACGAACTTCTGTGTTTTATGGAAGTATTTGCTTTGACTGCTTCACAAGTGTATCTATGACTTCATAAATTCTGTTTCTATCTTCAGGAGCAAGTTTTTCAAGCTTCTCATTCAGCATTGAGTTCTTGACTGTATATCCCGTTTCCAGAACATCTGTAAGAACCATATCCGATGATACACCTAAAGCATTTACTATCTTTATGAAAGTTTCGAGTGACGGAATTTTCTCTCCACGCTCAACCATACCAATATAATTTGTTGTCAAATCTGTTTTCTCAGCCAAATCTTCTTGGCGTAATTTCCTCGCAAGTCGGAACTTTCTTATATTCTTGCCGATTGTATCGAGCTTCATCACATCACCTCCCTTAGTGTGTTTCCATAACTAATAGTATAGGGTAAGTCGATTTCAAATCACACGCACCCAAAGGAAGCCAAACCAACTATTAGTGATGATTCCCAACTATTTTTATGTTATACTATAAAAGTAGTAATTCACGATTGTTAATGGCGAAAGACAAATCACAACCCAAGAGCCAAGTTAAACAATCTCCATAGAATAAACTTAGGGGTAAAAGGAATGGACGAACAAAAGATAATATTCAGTAATCGGTTTGAAAAAGAGAAATTTGAGGATTACAAAACAGATTTGGGAACTGGCAACACAATCACTCCTGACTTTACGGAAGCTGATGATTTTTTGAAATTCATACAGAAGAACCGCAGAAGTGTTCCAAGTAAAGAGCGAATTGCTGACAAGGATAAATTTATCAAAACCGTTTACGAACTATCCAATAGCTTTGAAATTGACGCTGACCTGATAGAATTTGCCGAGGGATATATCGCCAACATCTATGTAGATTATGCCTGCTACACTGGATATATCAAGAAGCTGTTAGCAATTCTTTTTATCCTTGCCGATGATATTTCCTTTTTAGACGGCAGTAAAGAAAATGCCGATATGCTTTTCAGCTTCACTTATCATACACACCATATTTTCCTGAATAACAGAGAAACAACCGATTTCTCATAATGTACCCGATGGCTACTCAACTGAGCAGCCATCTTTTCAATTTTCCAGACACCGTCTGGAATTTTTAATATGCCGGAATACCGTATCCATAGATATTGCTGCTTCCGACTGCGTACTGTCTTTGCTTGCAGGCGTCGCCTGAGTTGCCCTCTACGGTATAAACTGTGCCATTCTCACACTTCTCTACGATACCAACGTGGTCTGTTGTACCGTCGCCTTCCCAATCAAAGAAGATAATATCTCCTACCTTTGGTTCATAAGTGCGGTCTTGCCATTTTCCATTTGACTTAAACCAGTTTGCACCATCCACGCAACCTGCAAATTTCGGAACAAGTCCGCTTTCAATATACCCGCATTGGTCAGCACACCAAGATACGAAGCAGGCACACCATTCCACTCGACTATTAAAGCCGTACCAGCTCCAGTAAGGTTGTCCGCCCTGATTGCCTAGCTGTGTCAAGGCAACCTCAACAATCGCCTGATTACCTCCGGCAGTAAAGGCTCGCCCATACGGATAGTATCTCAGAACGTGAGCCGGATATTGGGTATCTCCATAACTGTCCCAACCAAGCCTTTGTGCCTGCTGAGTGGAAAACTCCACTGCATTGGCATAAGAATAACCGCCATACTTTGTTTTTGCCCAAGAAATATACCCATTACCGAAGTTGTAGCCTTGCAAGGCAAGTTTGATATGCTCCATATCTATCGGACTTTCCACTTCTGCCGAAGTAAGAGCCGCTTTCAATTCCTGAACTCCACACTGGATAGAATATTCAGGGTCTTTAATTCCATTAGGTTCGTGCGGATACCTTGTATTGAAACTTCCCTCTGCTGCCTGCATAGGGTCAAGTCCTCTGCCACCGCTTTCCTGCATCATAACCGCCTTGATAAGTTCCACATACTCAGGAATGCCGTACTCTTTGGCATACTTCTGTATGATGGGTTCATAGGCTTCTACCTCTGCACTTACCGGAGTATAGGAATTACTGTCACTTCCTCCTCCAAACATTGCTACGGCAGCACCAAACAGCACGACAATCATAATAATCAGAACCGCTATCCAACCGCCTGCGGCGATTGCTGCTACAAGTGCTTTTGTCCCTGCAATAATCGCTTTGACTGTCGCAACAGTAGCTTTCGCTGTAGCTTTAACGGTATCTGCTGTGGCTTTCGCCGCTTTCTTTGCCGTCTGAGCCGCTTTCTGTGTTGCTTTGGCTGTTGTTTTTGCTGTTTTCTGTGCTATAACGGCAGCTTCCTTTGTGGTCTTAATAGAAGTCTTTGCCGTTTGTTCCGCAGTCTTTACCGACCTCTGAACAGTATTGGTTGCACCTTTCGATACGGTCTTGACTGTCGTATTTCCTGCCGACCTTGCAGACTGTTTAATTGTTTTCTCCGTACGCTCCAGAGTTCGGATGCTCTGTTTTCCGACAGGATTGACCGATTGTTTCTGAAGCTGTTTCTCTGCACGCTTGGTCTTGAAATTCTCAATTCCCGTTTTGGCTTTCTGATAATTCTGCCTTGTTTCACGCACACCCCATCTGCCGACTTTATCCGCACGGTATGCAGTTTCGTGAACAGCCCTATCCGTTGCCGCTTCGATTTTATCGGAAGCATATTCCTCTGCGGAATTTTCCGAAGCATTGGTGGAATGTTCTGCCTTATCTTTCGTCATCACATAGGCTTTCTTCATTCGCTCCGTGGCAACTGCTGCCTTATTTATGGTCTTGATTGTACCTTTGCTTGTATCTCTTGTTTTTATATCAGCCATCGGTTTCCTCCTTTCTCGAAAAATAATAGAGAGTGGGGTTTAATCCACTCTCTTAGCGACAACAACAAGCCTGCCATTGTTTCTTGAATATTCACAAGTAGAAAGAGAAATCAGCTTGTCGCCATACTCTGCCGATACTCCGGTATCATACAAAGAAAGTTCCTTGCACTTAGCAACATACGCATCAAACTCTGCCGCATTTTCTGCGTCCGTAAACTCATAATACTTAAAGCTATCGGAGCTGTCTGTATAAACGACTGTCTTAAAGACTGCAATCACTTCATACTGGTGTCTGTCCGTCAGTGTATCAAAGGTAATCGTCTTATGACCTTCCCAAAAGCTCTTGTTTCTGTACTTCATCAGTCCCGTAAACATCGAGCCGTCATTCATATGGTGTCCGTATATAATGATGTTGTCTGAAGGTTTCTGCACATCACAATTTTCCTGCACATATGGACAGCCATAAGCGGAATAGGTCTTATCAAACTTGTGCTTCAGGTAGAAGTTCGGCTCATTTACAGACTGCACGACCGGATAGTTGATATTGGTATCCTCAACCTTTATCCAACCCACCATATCCTCATTCTGCCGATAGAGTTCAAGATATTCCGCAAGATAGTCCTTATCTTCCGAAAACGTCACGCCCTCATTTTCCTTTGGCGGCTCGTCCTGCACAATCTCCGCAAGGTTATCATAGACTTCATTCTGCTTGGCAGAGTCAATGTGATTACGGATAATAAAGAAGGTGCTTACAGACAACACTACCGTAAACACCATCGCAATAATAATATAGATTTTTCTGCTCATTTTCTCTTACCTTTCCATATCGTTTCTCTTAGGTGGAGTCAAATCTCTGCAATACTCCGGATACCTCAACTTGATACCCTCCATAAAATACGGAGCATATCCGCAACAGAACAGTTCCTCCGGTGTATAGAGATTTTCCCTGCCTTCTTCCGTAAATCCATTCCAGAGATTAAAGGCAAGGTGGCAGACCTTGACTGTGCCACTTGTCTGCCAACCGCCGTGCATACCTTCCGGTATGATGCAATCCCTCTTAAAATCAAACATCTTTCCGATGTTCATTCTTGTTTCTTCTGAAATACCCATCACATAGAAAAATGCTCTGTGATAGCAGTCGTTGACTTTGCACTTATCCAGATTTTCCAATACAAAATCTCTGTGTGCAGCATTGCGAAATTGAATCTTAGACATTGTAAATCCCTCCTTATGCTTCGCCTGGTTTGGTTGTCATCAGTTTATAAAGTTTCGTGTTCTTAGGGAATTTGTTTGCAAACGGTACAAGCGAACTTCCCACCTTGATAAGTCCGTGTCCTGCTTCCACATTCGTGATATAGGACATCTGGAGGTCAGAAATATTCAGAAGTTTTGCAAGCTCAAGCCTGTCTGTGGAAGCCTGATTCAGCATAATGATGAACTCTGAGTTTGCAAGCATTGTTCTCGCTGTGTGGCTCTGCAAAAGGTCATCGACATTCTGAGTGATTCCACTTGCGTATGCACCGTATTTTCTCACACGCTTCCACAAGGTAAAGAGGAAGTTTGCAGAGTATTCGTGCTGGAACAGAAGATAAATCTCATCAATGAAGATAAAGGTGTTCTTACCCTTTGCACGGTTCTGTGTGATACGGTTCAGGATAGAGTCAAGGACAACAAGCATACCAATCGGCATAAGCTGTTTACCCAAATCAAGAATGTCATAGCAGATAAGGCGATTATTGGTATCCACATTCGTCTGCTTTGCAAAGGTATTCAGAGAACCGTGTGTGAAAAGTTCAATGGCAAGTGCCAGTTCCTTTGCTTCCGGTTCGTCCTGCTGCAAAAGTTCTGCCCTGAAATCCTGCAAGGTCGGTATATGTCCCTGATAGTCATTCTGCTGATAACTGCGATACACGCTTGCCGTGCAACGGTCAATGATAGACTTCTGCTTCGCTCCGAGATTTGTTCCTCCGATAAGCTGTTCACAAAGGGACATAATAAACTCAGATTTCAAAATGACAGGGTTTGCACCGTCGCCGTAATCCTTATTCATATCCATTGCATTGATGTGATTGTCGGAAGTAGCAGAAATATTGATTACCTCTCCGCCCATTGCATTGACAAGCTGTGAATACTCTCGCTCAGGGTCAATAATAATAATATCTGCATCCGAAGAAAGCACCTGATTGATGATTTCTCCCTTTGCCGCAAATGACTTACCGCCACCAGATACACCGAGAATAAAGGAGTTACCATTCAAAAGCTGCTTACGGTCTGCGATAATCATATTTTTGCTGATAACATTCTGACCGTAATAGATACCGTTCTCGTGGAAAATATCCTGCACCCTGAATGGGATAAATACCGAAAGGCTCTCTGTTGTAAGTGTTCTGAAGGCATCAATCTTTCTTGTTCCAAACGGCATTACCGTGTTGAGTCCATCTACCTGCTGAAATCTCAGTGTTGCAAACTGGCAAAGATGTTTTCTTGCTGTGGTAAGCAACGCTTCCGTATCATTCTCAAGCTGTTCCTTACTGTCTGCTGTAATAACCATTGTGATAACAGCGAACATCATTCTCTGGTCACGGGTCGTAAGGTCATCGAGGAACTCTTTCATTTCTTTCTTCTGCTGCTCCATATCATACGGAACAGTTGCAGAGAAGTTGTTATTGGCATTCTGCCTACGCTGCCAGTTTGTGATATTGGTTTCCACACCAAGCAGACGGTTCTCTGCTTCCTTTACTGCTTCATCAGTCGGAACGGGAACAATATCAATGGACATCATCAGATTTCTGTTCATATCCGTAAGTTCCGCTACCATACTGTCTTTGATATAGGACGCATATTCACGAAGAAAAAGGACTCTTCCATAACGGTTTCCCA
>OMAG01000683.1_pt1 | contig 12777 bp, 8 predicted proteins | sample 1673781 | NCBI WGS metagenome assembly OMAG01 (sample SAMEA103958127, study PRJEB25191) | human gut metagenome | biome: human-associated habitat [ENVO:00009003]; feature: intestine environment [ENVO:2100002]; material: feces | place: Germany | collected 2013/2015 | reverse complement strand
CAGATGATATACGCTTCGCGTAAGCGAAAAATTATTACAATGCGTCAGCAATCTTTCATATTCGGCACAGCCGAATATATCACTAAATAATCATTACTATTGCACCTGTGTATCTCAAATATGAACAATCCGTAAACATTCCCGCGAAGTTTCCCTAAAGATGGAAACCTTTGCGGGATTTTCCCTATTAGTAGGAAGCGGAAAAAGTCTAACTTCACTTTGCGTCACAGACGCAATACTTCACATAAGCGCAAACGTTTCACAGCCATCTTGACACCTCGTTTCGCGCCATGCTGTACTGAGGGCGAAAAGGGGGAGGTAGTATGCGTAAACTTTGGAAAAACCACCGGAAAATCTGCGTAGCTGTGTGCGCAATCATGACATTGCTTGTGCTTTGCGCGTAGCTTTTCACAGCGTTCCGCGTAGGTGTGTGGCACAAAGAAATGACCGCAACGATCCATAGCGCAAAATTGGGCGAATAACAGCGAAACAGAGTGTAAAAGCACGCTTTATCTGGGGCTAAACGCAGATATAAGCGTGCTTTTGCGTAGAAATGCCCTTGACAAATTCCGAGCAACATAATAGACTTAAAACGTCTAATCGGGATAGAAAAGGGGCAAGAGCATGACACTGAAAGACCTGCCGATCGGCAAAACGGCAACGGTGACGACCGTTGGCGGCGAGGGCGCGCTGCGCCAGCATTTTCTGGATATGGGGCTCATTCCGAAGGCGGACGTCACCATGGTGAAATTCGCACCTATGGGCGACCCCGTTGAGGTGCGCATACATGGCTACGAGCTGACGCTGCGCCTTGCCGATGCGGAAAAAATAGAGATCGATAAAATTCGCGACACGATAACGGAGCCGATGCGGCCGCAGGACGCGCGCCCGATTTTTCACCCGGGTCTCGGCGAGGGCGGCAAGTACCACACCAAGGAGGGGGAGCATCCCCTGCCGGAGGATAAGACCCTGACCTTTGCGCTGGCGGGCAATCAGAACTGCGGCAAAACGACGCTGTTTAATCAGCTGACGGGCTCTAACCAGCACGTGGGCAACTTTCCGGGCGTGACGGTGGACCGCAAAGACGGTGCGATACGCGGCGTGGAAAACACGCTCGTCACCGACCTGCCGGGCATTTACTCCATGTCGCCATACTCGAGCGAGGAACTCGTCACGCGGCGCTTCGTTTTGGATGAGCATCCGCGCGGCATCATCAACATTGTGGACGCGACGAACATAGAACGCAATTTGTACCTGACGATGCAGCTGATGGAGCTGGATGTGCCGATGGTGCTGGCGCTCAATATGATGGACGAGGTGCGCCAAAACGGCGGCTCTGTGCGCGTGAACGAGATGGAAGAGATGCTCGGCATCCCCGTAGTGCCGATTTCCGCCGCGAAAAACGAGGGTATTGAGGAGCTTATCGACCACGCCGTGCACGTGGCAAAGTACCGGGAAGCGCCGGGACGGCAGGACTTCTGCGATGTAAACGACCACAACGGCGCGGTACACCGCTGTTTGCACGGCATTATGAGCCTCATTGAAGACCATGCCCACGATGCGGGCATCCCGGTACGCTTTGCGGCAAGCAAGCTCGCCGAGGGCGATCAGCTTGTTTTGGACCGGCTGAACCTCGACCAGAACGAAAAGGAGACACTGGAGCACATCATCACGCAGATGGAAAAGGAACGCGGGCTCGACCGCGCCGCCGCCATTGCCGACATGCGCTTCAGCTTCATTCAAAAAGTGTGCAGCGCTGCGGTCGTAAAGCCGAAGGAAAGGTTGCGGTAAAACTCTCCACCGGCGAACCGGGCGGACATAATTTTCTCCAGCCGACACTCATTGCACCACTTGTACGGAAAATGAACGGCACAATCGTGGAGTGCAATACGGCCTATGGTGGCGGACGTGCCAATACGGAGGCACACCTCAAGGCTGCTGCCGACCACGGTTTTACGGCGATTGCGAAAGTGGACATCATGGATGCCGACGGCGAAGTGTCCCTGCCGGTAAAAGGCGGCAAGCACCTGAAAGAGGATTTCGTGGGCAAGAACTACTTGAATTACGATTTTACGGTTGTGCTGTCGCATTTCAAAGGTCATGCGATGGGTGGTTTCGGCGGCGCAATCAAGAATATCTCCATCGGCATCGCCTCGTCGGGCGGCAAGGCGTGGATTCATTCGGCAGGCACGACCAAGGACGTAAGCAAAGTCTGGGGTAACCTTCCCGAACAGGATAACTTTTTGGAGTCGATGGCCGAGGCCGCCAAAGCCGTCACGGACCATTGCGGCGATAAGATTCTCTACATCAGTGTGGCCAACAATCTTTCGGTGGACTGCGACTGTGACTCCTCGCCTGAAGATCCGAGGATGGGCGACATCGGTATCCTTGCCTCGCTTGACCCGGTAGCGCTTGACCGGGCCTGCACCGATCTGGTACGCTCCTCCGAAGACCACGGTAAAATTCACCTGATCGAACGTATCGACTCGCGCCACGGGATGCATACACTCGACTATGCCGAACAGCTCGGTATGGGAAGTCAGAAGTACGAACTTGTCGAACTGAAATAGACTGTTCGGGATGCTTGCTATGGCTGTACTGCCCCGCCATCTTTCTCAAATCCGTTCTGTTGGCTGTGGTTGCCGGGTATGCGGCTTCGCATTTCAGGAAAGCTTCGCCCGGACTGCTCCTTGGGGTCGTCTTGGCCTATCAGCTTGTCGGGATGCTGGGAGAATAGGCAACGAAAGGAGATTTCTGGCTTGCCGCACAGGATTTCCGGATTGGTATTCCAGGCATGCTGCTTCAGATATTCGGGAGCTGGCTATTCATTAACCGCATCATTCGTAAGTAATACCATTCCTATTGATTTTTGAATGAAAATAATAAACAAGGAGAGGAAAAGGTCTTTTCCCGTTCCTTTGCAACCTCAAATCGGCAATGGATAAGTAGCCATTATTCTCTTAACTCCTGCTGAACAGGTCAAAACCCCTCAATGGATGAATATAGAGTAAACCTGCATATCTCCCTTTATTTCCAACAGTTTGCATTATTCCTGCGAAATCCATCCGTATGTGAGCGAGTTTTGTTATATTTGTCCGATAAATAAAAAAACAGCTCATGATTTCAAACAAAATTTTACTAATATGCCTGGCCTTCATCGCATTGACTGCATGCAGCGCCGGCTCGAAAAAACAAACGAATCATCATATGGAAAATGAAAAGCGTACCCTAGTGAAACTGGAAACCACCATGGGGAATATCACAGTGGCCCTGTATAATGAAACACCGAAACATCGTGATAACTTTATCAAACTGGTAAAAGAGGGAGTATATGACAGTACGTTGTTCCACCGGGTTATCAAACAATTCATGATCCAGGCCGGCGATCCGGACAGCAAAAACGCATCGGATACCGCCATGCTGGGCAGCGGTGATGTGGGTTACACCATTCCCGCCGAATTCAATCCGAAATTCTTCCACAAGAAAGGAGTATTGGCGGCAGCACGCCAGGGTGATGATGTGAACCCCGAAAAGGCTTCATCGGGTTGCCAGTTCTATATTGTTACCGGACGCAAGTTCACCGAACCGCAACTGCTGGGCATGGAGAACAAAATAAACGAACAGCACGAAGAGGCCCTGTTCGACAGTCTAGCACGCCAGCACATGAAGGAAATATACAAGATGCGCAAGGCGGGCGACAATGCCGGATTACTGGAATTGCAGGACACACTGGAAGCCCAAGCCCGTGAACTGGCGGACAAAGAAGAGAAATTCCGCTTCACCCCCGAACAGATCAAAGCATACAGCACCGTAGGCGGCGCTCCCCACCTGGACGGTTCTTATACCGTATTCGGTGAAGTAACCGAAGGCATGGAAGTAGTGGAGAATATTGAAATAGCAAAAACGAACCGCGCAGACCGCCCTGTAGAGAATATCCGGATTCTCAAGGCCAGTATTCAGTAATTTGCGACTCAGATGATTAACATTAACCGATACACCTTGTCTAACGGGCTGCGTGTGATACACAATGAGGACAATACAACCCAGATGGTGGCACTGAACCTGCTGTACGATGTGGGCGCACGCGATGAAGATCCTGACCATACCGGATTCGCCCATCTGTTTGAACACCTGATGTTCGGAGGCTCTGTCCATGTGCCCGACTATGACACTCCGGTACAAAATGCCGGAGGCGAGAATAACGCATGGACAAATAATGACATAACCAATTATTACATCACCCTCCCCCGTCAGAATGTGGAAACCGGATTCTGGCTGGAGAGTGACCGTATGTTGTCTCTCGACTTTAACCCGCGCAGTCTGGAAGTGCAACGGCAAGTAGTAATCGAAGAGTTCAAACAGCGAAACCTGAACCAGCCATACGGAGACGCCTCGCATCTGCTACGTGCCCTGGCTTATAAGGTGCATCCGTACCAGTGGCCTACCATCGGCAAAGAAATCAGCCACATAGCCAATGCCACCCTTGAAGAGGTAAAAGCTTTTTTCTTTAAATATTATGCACCGGACAATGCCATTCTGGCTGTAACGGGACATATTACTTTTGAAGAGACAGTGGCACTGGCCGAAAAGTGGTTCGGCCCTATCCCGCGCCGCAACGTACCCCCCCGCTCACTGCCGGCAGAACCCCGGCAAACGGAGGAACGCCGGCTGACAGTGGAGCGGAACGTGCCTGTAGACGCGCTCTTTATGGCATTCCATATCTGTGAACGACGCCATCCCGACTATTATGCTTTTGATATGCTGAGCGACTTGCTAAGTAGCGGACGTTCCTGCCGCCTGGTGCAGCATCTGGTGCAAAAGAAACAGGTATTCAACAGCATCGACGCCTATATCTCGGGCAGCATTGACGAGGGATTGTTCCATATCACCGGCAAACCCGCCCCAGGCGTCACGCTGGAAGCTGCCGAAACAGCCGTATGGCAGGAACTGAAGGCATTGACGGAAGAAAGTGTGGACGAGGACGAGCTGGAAAAAGTAAAGAACCGCTATGAAAGCGAACAGATATTCAATAACCTGAATTACCTGAATGTGGCTACCAATCTGGCTTATTTTGAACTGACCGGCAAAGCGGAGGATATTAACAATGAAGTAAACAAGTATCGCTCGGTCACTGCCGGACAGATAAAAGAAGCGGCACAAAAAACATTTGTGCGGGAAAATTGTTCCACACTCTACTATAAAAGTAATTTGCCGACCTGATAATATGCTAATTTGCCAATGCGCCATGCGGAACACAGCGCAGCTAGTTGGCAAATTAGCATATTGGCATATTGGCACATTAGCAATTTATTAACCATGCAACATTACAAAGCACTTTTCACTTTAGGTATCCCTATCGTTATCGGCCAGATAGGTGTCATCATTCTGGGTTTTGCCGATACATTAATGATAGGCCATCACAGCACGAATGAATTAGCCGCCGCCAGTTTTGTCAACAATATGTTTACTTTGGCCATTATTTTCGCTACCGGATTCTCATACGGGCTGACCCCTATCGTGGGGAGCCTGTTCGGACGGGGAGAAACCCATGTAGTGGGACGGATGCTGAAGAACAGCCTGTTTGCCAATACACTGCTGGCAGTATTGCTCACACTCATCATGTGGATACTCTATCTGAATATCCACCGGCTGGGGCAACCCGAAGAACTGCTGCCTTTAATGCGTCCCTACTTCATCGTTTTACTGATATCCTTGTTGTTTGTACTGCTTTTCAACGGTTTCAAGCAATTTGCCGATGGCATAACCGACACCCGCGTTTCCATGTGGATCTTATTGGCAGGAAATGTGATGAACATCATCGGCAACTACATCCTGATTTACGGTAAACTGGGAATGCCCGAAATGGGATTGCTGGGAGCGGGAATTTCCACATTGGCCTCCCGTATCATGATGGTGGTCGTGTTCGCCGTCATTTTTTTCTGTACCCGGCGTTATCATATTTATAAAGAAGGATTTCTACACAATGCGCTCAACCGGGCAGACTTCCTGCACCTGAACAAACTGGGATGGCCCATTGCCATGCAGATGGGGATGGAAACCGCTTCGTTCAGCCTCAGCGCCATTATGGTGGGATGGATCGGGACTACCGCTCTGGCAGCCCACCAAGTGATGCTCGCCATTTCCCAAATCTGCTTTATGATGTATTATGGCATGGGAGCAGCCGTTGCTGTGCGGGTTAGCAACTTCCGCGGACAGAATGACCGGATAAACGTCCGGCGCTCGGCATACGCCGGATTCCATATCATGCTGTTCATCGCACTAATAGGAGCCCTGCCCATCTTCCTGCTGCGTAACGAACTGGGAGGATGGTTCAGTGACAGTCCGGCGGTCAGCGTGATGGTAGCACAACTTATCATTCCGTTCATCATCTACCAGTTTGGTGACGGATTACAGATAAATTTCGCCAATGCCCTTCGTGGAATCGCAGATGTGAAACCCATGATGTATATCGCATTCATCGCTTATTTCCTTATCTCCCTGCCGGCCGGCTATTTCTTCGGTTTCATCATGGACTGGGGAATTATAGGAATATGGATGGCATTTCCTTTCGGACTGACTACAGCCGGAATACTCTATTACCTACGCTTTAACCGTGATACGAAATTAAAATAAAACCACCATGAGCCTGCCCAACCGTTCCACCAAGCTGAAAGTTGCATTCGGCTATATCCTGCTGACTGCACTGCTCTTTATATCCATCGGATATATTTATCAGGAGATGAAGTCACTGACCGGAACCAGCGATGATGAAGCCATCCTGAGCCAACGGCGCCATGTCACCAATCAGATTATCGGCCAGCTTTATCAGGCGGAAGTTATCGGACAATCACTCAGTACAGGACAACTAGGACAGTACTACCGATACAAACGTGCCATGAAACAGGCCAACACAGCGCTGGACTCCCTGCGCACACTGCTGACCGACAGCATACAACTGGCACGGCTGGATACGGTGGGAATGCTTTTCATGGATAAAGAACGGAATATGCGCAACCTGCTAAAAGCAATTCAGGACGGCGGAACAGATAAAATTTACAAACAGCATATCGACGAACTGATTGCCGAGCAAGACTCTTTACTCAGCCTTCCCCACGTGCGCAAAAAAGTAATCACACACACCAATTCATACGTTATCCGCAAAAAGCCCAAAAGCTTCTTCAAACGACTGGGAGAAGTGTTCGCACCCGGGAAAGCGGATTCCACACAAGTCAGCAATGTGATTCAGGAAGAATATACCGATACGCTGACCGAAGCATACAGCCCGGCAGACACGGTGGTCACCATGCTGAAAGACATACAGAGCCGGGTGACCGACACCCATCAGGAACGGATGGAAATGGTGAATCGCCGCACCCAGTCCCTGCGCCTCAGTGGCTTGAAACTGAGTCAGAAAGTCAATCAGCTATTAAGTACTATAGAGGAGGAAGAGCAAGCTTTGGCCCAAAACAAACATATACAAGAGGAATACATCCGCCAAAGCTCTATCCGCACAGTGGCAGGAATCGCCATTGTCGCCGTGGTTCTGGCTATTTTCTTCCTGGTCCTGATATGGAGGGACATCACTCGCAGCAACCACTACCGCCGAGAACTGGAAAAAGCCAAACGCCGTGCCGAAGACTTGCTGGTGGCGCGTGAAAAACTGATGCTGACCATCACACACGATATCAAGGCCCCCGTGGGTTCCATCTTGGGCTATACCGACCTGCTGGAACGGATCACTACCGAAGAACGCCAGCGTTTCTATCTGAACAATATGCAAAGTTCAGCCAATCACCTGCTCAGCCTAGTCAAATCCCTGCTGGATTACCACCGGCTGGACGCACATAAAATGGACATCAACCGGGTATCATTCAACCCCCACCAACTGTTCGACACCATTTATATCAGCTTCAAACCGATGGCGGACTCCAAACAGCTGGAACTGAACTATCATTGCAACGAATCATTAAACCGCGTATACATAGGAGACCCGTTCCGTATCCGCCAGATAGCAGAGAATCTGCTATCCAATGCACTGAAATTCACCAAAGAAGGAAGCATCACTCTGCAAGCAGCGTTGGAAAACGGCCAACTGCATTTCAGTATCAGTGACACAGGATGTGGTATCAGCCAAGAAGAGCAACAACGTATCTTTCAGGAATTCACCCGGCTCCACAACGCACAAGGACAAGAAGGATTCGGCTTGGGACTGGCCATCACCCGTAAACTGGTGCTTCTGCTCGAAGGAGATATCAAGATAGAAAGCGAACAAGGGAAAGGCAGCCGATTCCATGTATATCTGCCTTTGCCTGAGGGGCCTTCCCATCCGGATGAAAACCCCTCCGGACCGGAAGCGGAACATACTCCTGCTTCCCCTGACTCAACCGGAATCCGGCAAATAGACACTCCCCGCAAAGACAGTGAGCCGATCCACCTGATTTTAATTGACGATGACCGCATACAGTTACAGCTTACCACCGCCATGCTGGAACGCCCCGGAGTGACTGTGACCTGCTGCCATCATCCCGAAGAGCTTCTCAACAAATTGAAAGACAAGCGCTTCGACGCCCTGCTCACCGACATACAGATGCCTGCCATGAACGGATTCGATTTATTGAAAGCCATCCGCACGCTGGACACATCATGGGTGCGAACCCTGCCGGTGATCGCGCTGACCGCCCGTAGCGATATGGACGAAAATTATTTCCGTTCACATGGCTTTGCCGGTTGCCTGCACAAACCTTTCACCATAAACGAATTGTTTACAGCCATCTTCCAGGCCACAGGAAAGGACGTATCCGCCGCAGGAAATCCGGCTCCTCACACAGCACCGGCCAAAGAAAACCATCCCCAACAAGAAACGTTGGATTTCTCTGCCCTGACCGCCTTCTCGGAAGATGATCCGGAAGCAGCCGCAGAAATACTCCGCACCTTCATCAGCGAAACAAAAAAGAACCGAGAGTATATGGAAGAAGCGTTGGCGAAAAGGAATATGGAAGGCATCACGGCAATAGCTCATAAACTGTTGCCGCTGTTCACCATGCTGGGAGCCACCCGTTGCATTCCTGCACTGACATGGATGGAACAAAGACGAGGGACAACCGAAATCGGTGAAGAAGCGATAGAGAAAACAAACTTTATAATAGAAGAAATAGAAAAAGTAATTGATGAAGCAAAAAAGCAGATCGAAATACCGAATGAAGCATGAAGAATTAAACCCTGTTAAGTTAAAAGGTATTAGAAATAGAGTCCGTGTTTCGGCACACCGTGAAAAAAGTTTATTTTTGTACGAATAAAAAACACATAAAGATGCCACATTCCATTCTGATAGTAGAAGATGACTTGACTTTTGCCACCATGTTGAAAACCTGGCTGGGTAAAAAAGGATTTTCGGTTGATACAGCAAGCAGTAATGCGCGCGCACGCAAACAACTGGACGCACAACCATACGATCTTGTCTTGTCTGATCTGCGCCTGCCCGATCAAGATGGTATCTTCTTGCTTTCATGGATGAAAGAACAGAAATACAACATCCCACTCATCATCATGACAGGCTATGCTGACATCCAAAGCGCTGTACAGGCCATAAAACATGGAGCCAGTGATTACATTTCAAAACCGGTACAACCGGATGAGTTGCTGAAGAAAATTAATGAGGCATTGCAAAACAAAGCTTTACCTACACCGGCAGGAATAGAAAAGAACACAGTCACGCCCAAAGCATCCAAGAGCAAAGCCGTTCCCCATAGTGCAACCGTTCCTCCCTCTAATTTCCTGGAGGGGGAAAGCGAGGCGGCGCGCCAACTCTACAATTATGTAGGTCTGGTAGCTCCCACCCCCATGTCCGTACTGATAAACGGTGCCAGCGGAACAGGTAAAGAGTATGTGGCGCACCGTATTCATCAGCTAAGCAAACGGGCCGACAAACCGTTCATTGCCATAGACTGCGGTTCTATCCCCAAAGAACTGGCGGCTTCCGAATTCTTCGGTCATGTAAAAGGCTCCTTCACAGGGGCGTTAAACGACAAAACAGGAGCATTCGTAGAAGCCAACGGAGGTACTTTGTTTCTGGATGAAATAGGCAACTTAAGTTATGAAGTACAAATACAGTTGCTCCGTGCTTTGCAGGAAAGACGCATCCGTCCGGTCGGCTCCAATAAAGAAATAGAGGTAGATGTGCGGCTGGTCAGCGCTACCAACGAGAACCTGCAACAAGCCATTGAAAAAGGAAACTTCCGCGAAGATCTTTACCACCGTATCAATGAATTTACCCTTCGTATGCCGGCATTAAAAGAACGGCAAGAAGATATCCTGCTATTCGCCAATTTCTTTTTGGACCAGGCAAACAGGGAACTGGACCGCCAGCTGATAGGGTTTGACGCCGCTGCCAGCCAAGCTTTACAAACGTATTCATGGCCCGGAAATCTCCGGCAACTGAAGAATATAGTAAAACGTGCCACCCTGTTGGCACAGAGCAACTTTATCACCCTTGCCGAATTAGGTTATGAGTTGCAGGAACCTGTAATGTCCGCCAGTCCGCAGACGTTCAGCCTGCATGATGAAGCGGCGGAAAAGAAACGTATCCTTGAGGCATTGAAGCAGACAGGAAACAATAAAAGTAAAGCCGCCATCTTATTAGGCATAGACCGGAAGACTTTATATAACAAATTGAAACTGTACGATATTCAATAACTTTACCAACAAGAAGCTACTGTACCGTAAGGCTGTTGCCCCTACTGCTCCTATCGGGCACAGCCTTACAGCATATAAACTCATCTTCCCGCCGGATATGTGGAATAATTCCACAAAGCATTCCCCATGTTCCACACTTATCCCCATGTTCCTTTCATCCCCCACTAAGAGTAATCCACTAATTATCAATATTTTAAAGATTCAATCTATTTTCTGGCACAGATATTGTCATTCTGTTATCAGAGAAAACAAAACAACATAGTATTAACAGTAAAAACCTACAATTATGAAAAAGTTATTTGTTGCAGTAGCATTGGTAATGGGATTAGGAACATCAGTAGCATTCGCCGACAACTTTATGGTGGACTCTGTGACCATAACTATGATAAATGATTTTACCCCTATTGAAGTGAAAGACCTTCCGGCTGCCGTGCAGGAAGCTATCACAAAGAACTATGCAGAATCTACTATCAAAGAAGCTGCCGTAGAAGCAAACGAAGATGGAACTAAAACTTACAAGGTTGTTTTAACTGATAAAGAGGGAACTGAAAGCACTGTACTTTTCAGCGAAAGCGGAGAAGTTTTGAAGTAAATGAAAGATGCCTAAAAGTAAGAAAAGGGAATGCTGTGAAGCATTCCCTTTTTGTTTTCTATCTTTAGTCTATCTCAAAACCGTTCCACAAGTTACCTTCGGGTACCGGCGCAGTCAACCGGATCATTTCCTTCGACACAGGGTGAACGAACTGTACCGTCCGGGCATGCAGACAGATACTGCCATCCGGGTTGGAACGTGGAGAGCCATATTTCAAATCACCTTTAATGGGACATCCCATCTTGGCCAACTGGCAACGAATCTGATGATGCCTTCCGGTTTTCAGATCCACCTCCAATAAATAGTAATTCTGAGAATGGCCGATAAGTTTATAATGAAGTACAGCTTTCTTGGAATTCTTTACTTCCTTATCGTATGCATAAGACTTATTCTGTTTCTCGTTACGCACCAAATAGTGAACCAGCTCGCCCTCCGTTTCCTTGGGGCATTCTTTCACTATGGCCCAATAGGTCTTTTTCACCTCACCATTACGGAACATCTCATTCAGTCTGGGCAATGCCTTGCTCGTTTTGGCGAACACCACCAACCCACTGACGGGACGGTCCAAGCGGTGGGTCACTCCAATGAAAACATTTCCCGGCTTATTATATTTCTCTTTCAGGTATTGTTTCACCATCTCCGACAAGGGAGTATCACCGGTCTTGTCTCCCTGAACGATCTCGGAAGAAGTCTTATTGACTACAACAATATGATTATCCTCGTAAACAACTGTCATATTACATGTTCATACCGCCGTCAACCTGGATAACCTGTCCTGATACATACGAAGACATATCAGAAGCCAGGAAAGTAGCTACATCCGCCACATCTTCAGGAGTACCTCCACGACGCAAAGGAATCTTCTTGGCCCACTCAGCTTTTACTTCGTCAGACAATTTGGCTGTCATATCCGTGATGATGAATCCCGGAGCGATGGCATTGGCACGGATACCGCGAGAGCCCAATTCCTGAGCGATGGATTTAGCCAGACCGATCATACCGGCTTTTGAAGCAGAATAGTTACATTGACCGGCATTTCCGTGAACACCCACTACGGAAGCCATGTTGATAATGCTTCCACTCTTCTGACGCATCATGATCGGAGTACATGCGTGGATAAAGTTAAAGGCAGACTTCAAGTTCACAGCGATTACCGCATCCCACTGCGCCTCACTCATACGCATCATCAATCCATCTTTCGTGATACCTGCATTGTTCACCAGAATATCAACAGAACCGAAATCATCCTTAATCTGATTAACCACTTTCTCTGTATCCTCAAAATTCGCAGCATTAGAAGCATAACCTTTCACCTTTACACCCAACGCAGCAATTTCTTTTTCTGTATTCTGACCGTTTTCATCAATTACCAAGTCTGTAAAAGCAATATTTGCTCCTTCGGCAGCAAACTTCAATGCAATCGCTTTACCAATACCACGAGCGGCACCGGTTACAATGGCTGTTTTTCCGTCTAATAATCCCATACTGTTTTT
>OMAG01000682.1_pt1 | contig 12781 bp, 10 predicted proteins | sample 1673781 | NCBI WGS metagenome assembly OMAG01 (sample SAMEA103958127, study PRJEB25191) | human gut metagenome | biome: human-associated habitat [ENVO:00009003]; feature: intestine environment [ENVO:2100002]; material: feces | place: Germany | collected 2013/2015 | reverse complement strand
GACGAGCGTAGCGAGATTTTTCGTGAAAACTTGTTTTCACAAAAAATGTGGCGTTGCAGCGCGCAAAAAAGCTGAAGACTTTTTTGCACGCTGGGGCAGTTTTGAGGATGGAACAAAAAAGATGAATTACACCGAAGTAACGATAGAATGCAAAAACACCGACGAGACCTGCGACAGGCTGACCGCCCTCGGCGTTGACGGCTTTGTCATCGAAAATGAGGACGATTTTAAGGCCTTCCTTGAAAATAACCGCCAGTATTGGGACTATGTCGATTCCTCGCTCGAGGAAAGCTATAAGGGCGTTTCGCGCGTTAAATTCTATGTTGAGGACAACGAGGACGGCGCGCGGCTGCTTGACGCCGTGAAGGCGGAGTTTGAGGTGAAAACCGCGCCCGTGTGCGACGCCGACTGGGAAAACAACTGGAAGGAGTATTATAAGCCGCTCGAGATCGGCGAGAAGCTCCTTGTCGTGCCGGAGTGGATCGAATGCGCCGAGGAGGGCCGAGTTCCGCTGCGCCTCGACCCCGGTCTGCTGTTCGGAACCGGCGCGCATGCAACAACGCGCATGTGCCTTGCCGCGCTTGAAAAGTATGCAGGGGAGGGCAAGCGCGCCCTCGACCTCGGCTGCGGCAGCGGAATCCTCGGCATCGGTGCGGTCGTCCTCGGCAGCGATTTCTGCACCGCCTGCGATATCGACCCCAAAGCGCCCGATACCGTCATGGAAAACGCTTCTCTCAACGATATCGGCGGCGACAAAATGAAGGTCTATGCCGGCGATATAATCGGCGACGGAAAGCTCAGATCGCTCCTCGGCACGGGCTACGATATAGTGCTTGCAAATATCGTTTCCGATGTTATAATTCCGCTTGCCCCGTTTGTCCGCGCGTTTATGGCGCCGGGCGGTGTGTTCATCACCTCCGGCATAATCGACGGCCGCGAGGAAGAAGTGGCCGCAGCGCTTAAGTCTGCCGGACTTGAGATAATCGCCCACCGTCACGAGGAAGAGTGGCACTGCTTCGAGTGCAAATGAAAAACCGCCCGTTAGACTGACCTATCGGGCGGCTTCTTCAATATCCTGCGATGAAGCGTACGGCGCAGCTTTTTTCGCTGCGCTTTATTACGCAAAGCTTCTGCTCGTGCTTATTCTCCGGCGGCGCGGCAGGCTCGGGCAGAGTCTCGTCGATGGCGGTCACGCGCTGCCACACGCTTTCAAAATTATCAAGCTCCATAGTTCTCACCGCTGCATTATATGCCGCCACTTGAAAAAACGTCAGCGCTGTGAGATAATACCGGCATAAAATATGTTTTCCGAGAGGAGCCTATCATGCCCAGATTTTTTGCGCTTGGAACAAATCTGCTCGGCGGCAGAGCGATCATCCGCGGCCGCGACGCAGAGCATATAAAGGTGCTTCGCCTGCGCCCGGGCGAGGAGATGACAATTTGCGACGGCAACGGTACGGACTATAGATGCCGCCTTGTGCGCTCGGATAAGGACGAGGCCGAGGCGGAGATCATCGAGGTCGTCCCGTGCGCGGCCGAGCCTACGGTGTTGGTGCGTGTGCTGTGCGGCCTGCCAAAGGGCGATAAGACCGACTATATCATCCAGAAATGCGTCGAGTCCGGCGCAAAGGAGATATGCTTTTTCCGCTCCGAACGCGTCGTGCAGCGCACCGAGGGCGTTGCCAAAAAGCTCGAGCGCTGTAACAGAATAAGCGAAGAGGCGGCAAAGCAGTCGGGGCGCGGCATCATTCCCGAGGTCAGATGGATCGACAGCTTTGTTGAAGCACTGGATGCCGCAAAGCGGCAGGAGGATGCCTTCTTCCTGTACGAGACCGGCGAGCGAGAGAGCCTTCGCGCAGCGCTCAAGGGAGCCGAGAAGCTCGGCTCTGCTGCGGTGATAACAGGCCCCGAGGGCGGCTTTGAGCCGTATGAGGCCGATATGGCTCGCAAGATAGGGCTTCACATATGCTCGATGGGCGCGCGCATACTCAGATGCGAAACCGCTCCCGTCGTCGCGCTCACGGCGCTCATGTACGAAAGCGGAAATTTGGAATAAAACAATGCAGACAATAGATGCTGTTAAGCTGACGAGAGTCGAACGCATACCGGTTTTGACGGGCAGATTTCCGCCCATGCTGCGTTAAAGCTCTTGACAATACGACAGTATTCTCTTCAAGCTTTGCCTTGCCTGAGCAAAAATCTGCTCCGGCAAAACTGCAAGGCACCTGTCGGCTGTGCTTTTCGAGATATTTTCGGCTTTCTTTGGTGCAGGTGGGCTGGCGCCCATCAAGGCAAAAAAGGCGAAAATAGCCGGAAGGGTACGCCGACAGGCGATAGAGGTTCGGTTCTTGTCAGCTTATGTTTTCTTGTGTCAGCCGGCCTTTTTTTGCTTGTTGCTTGCTTATTCAAACACGTCGGGATAGAAGGCCTTGGCGAGGGTCTCGACGGCGTATGCGATGCGGTCACCGGGCAGGACGCTCTCAAGCGTTATCGTCGCAAAGCGCTCGTTTTTGACGCAGTCAAGCTTTGCAAGGGTGGGGTTTGCCTTTATCTCGGCAAGCTTTTCGTCAACGCCGGGCGAGTCGTAGTCATGGATGAGGATAACGTCGGGCTTACGCGCGAGCGCTTCCTCATACGTCACGGTGACCCACTGCTTGCTGTCGATATCGTCAAATATGTTTTTGCCGCCGGCGAGGGATATGATGAGCGACTCAAAGTTAATTCCCGAGCAGGTGAAAACGCCGTCATTGCCGCTGTCGTAAACGAGCACGTTCACCGGCGTTTGATCCTTTATCTTTTCCTGAACCGCCGCGATGCGCGCTTTCTGGTCGGCAACGAGCGCCTCCGCTCTGTCCTCAACGCCGAATATCTTTCCGATGTCGAGCATTTCCTGATACATCTGTTCGACAGTCGCTGCGGAGTTTACATACACGGTCATACCGTACTGTCCGACCTCTTCGATGTTGCAGCCATCCTCGCTTATCTCCCAGTCGAGCGCGTATATAAAGTCTGCCCCGGAGGAGATTATAGCCTCGCGCGTTGCGGAAGCGTGGTTAAGCTCCGGGATGGCGTTGACTGCGTCGGCATACTCGGGCAGAGGGCCGCGGCTGTGGTTAACGAGCGAGCGGCCTACTACCAGATCGGAAAGGCCGAGTGCGGCAAACAGCTCGGTGCAGTTCGGGCCGAGCGTGAGCACCTTCTGCGGACGCTTTGTGATCTCGACCTGTCTGCCGTAGTTATCGAGCGTGAAAGGATAGCCCTCCTCGGCCTGCGTGTTGTTGTCGTTGTTATCTTCGCCTCTGCTTTTCGTGCCTGAGCAGCCGGCAAGCAGTGCAAGAAGCATTGCGCAGCTGATCAGCAGCGCGGTTATCCTCTTTGCTTTCTTCATGTTTTACTCCTTTCTGAGTCCCTCCGGAAGGAACGTTATGGATATTTTTTTCGTAACGGGGTGGCGGCTGACGCAGCAGTCAACGCCGTAGACCCGGCTTATGTTTTCTTCGGTGAGCACATCCTCCGGCACGCCGTGCAGGACGATCTTACCGTGCTTTAGAATATAGACATAGTCGCAGTACAAAGCAGCCATGTTCAGGTCGTGTATCGCGGACAGAACGGTCGTATTCAGCCTTTTGATGAGGTCGAATATCTGCATCTGGTAGCTGATGTCGAGGTGGTTCGTCGGCTCATCGAGGATGAGGAAATCGCTTTCCTGTGCAACCGCGCGAGCAATTATCGTGCGCTGCTTTTCGCCGCCGGACAAATTGAGATAGCTGCGCTTTGCCATGTCGGCCATGCCCAGATGCTCCAGCGCGTGGTGAACGATCGCCTTGTCCTGCGCGGTGTCGGTGTCGAAGAGCTTTTTGTGCGGCGACCTGCCCATGGCGACGATCTCCTCGACCGTAAAATCAAACGGCAGCTCGTTTTCCTGGCCGACGACCGCAAGCTTCAGCGCAGATTCCCGGTAGCTCATTTTCAAAAGGTCCTCGCCGTCGAGCGTGATGCTGCCGCCGTCGGGTCTGAGTGCGCGGTAAATGTTCTTCAAAACGGTGGATTTGCCGGAGCCGTTCGGGCCGATCAGGCCGACGAAGCTGCCCTTATCCACATGAAAGGAAACGTGGTCGGCGGCATTATCCGCGCCCGAATATGAGTAGCATAGGTCTCTTACCTCAAGTCTTGCATCAGGCACGCCGAACACCTCTTTTCTTGAGCATCCAGATAAACATCGGGCCGCCTATGACCGCCGTTAAAACGCCGACGGGCAGCTCCTCGGGCGCTATCAGGCACCGTGCCGCGACATCGACCCACACGACGAGTATGCCGCCGAGCAGCGCCGAGACCGGCAGCACGCGCTTGTGGTCGCTGCCGACCCAAAGGCGCGTGAAGTGCGGCACCATAAGTCCAACAAAGCCGATTGTTCCGCTTACGGCTATGGTGGTTCCGGCCATAAGCGAGGTGAGAAGGACAAGCACTTTCTGAAGCCGCGAAACGTTTACGCCGAGCGCACCTGCACTCTCCTCGCCAAGGAGCAGGAGATTAAGGCCGCGATAGTTTATCATGAGCACCGCCATGCATATAAGCAGCACCGCAAGCGGCAGCGTCAGATATGCCCACTTTGCGCCGGCAAGGCTTCCGGACATCCAGAACTCGGCGTTGTGCAGGCCGAGAGCGTTCGGCGCGCTGAGCTTGATTATGCTCGTTATGCCGTCCATTATCATGGATATCGCAACGCCCGAGAGCAGAAGCTGCATGATGTTCACCCTGCCGCGCACACGCGAGATCATGTAAACGAATATGATCGTGACCGCCGACCCGATAAACGCGCTTATTGAAAGCGAATAGGTGCCTAAAAACGAGAACGCGCCGAAGAGCATGCCGAGAGTTGCAAATGCCGCCGCGCCGTTTGAAACGCCGAGGATGAACGGATCGGCAAGATTATTGCGCACAAGCGCCTGCATCGTCACTCCGCATACCGCCAGCGACGCGCCTACTACAAGTCCGAGGCACACTCTCGGAAGCCGCAGCCCGATGATTATGTTCTCGTCAAGCTGCTCCCAGCTGTGCTCGACAAGTCCGCCGACAATGGGAATGCGGCTTGTGAGTATCCTCGCCGTCGTTCCCGGCGCGACGGACACAGGCCCCAGCCCGGTCGCGAATATCATCGTCAGCACGGAGATAAGCGCAAGCACAAAGCATATCCTGCCGACGCTCGTCTCTCCGTTTTTTAACCTTTTTCTTTGCATCAATTCCTTCCCACCTCAAATATCCTTTATTACCATGGCAAGCGCATTGTAGCATGCGCTTATCATCGGCGGAAGCCGGGGTGGGGGTTATATTTTTCAAAAAAGACCAAAAACGCATAAAAAAACGGAGAACAGCAAAAACTGTTCTCCGTTTTGGTGTTTTTAAGCTTAAAATTACTTGCCGATGTGAAATGCGTTGCCGTCTTTATCCTGGAAGTACTGGTTTGCGTAGTTGTCCTGGATGCAGTGGACGACCTTGGTGAGGATGTCGCAGGTCGGAGTGGGGATGCCCAGCTCTTTGCCGTACTCTGCGATCTTGCCGTTGAGGACGTCGATCTCGGTCTGACGCTGATGGAACAGAGCGTCCTGGCACATGGAGGGATAGTAGTCGCCGATGTTGGTGACGATATCCGCATGATCGTGAGCGATGAAATCGTCTGCGTTCATGGGAACACCCTTTGCGGTAGCGACGGCGCAGGTCTCGCGGATGACGCCGTGGAACAGCTGCTGGCCCCAAGGATCAGCCTCGACCTCACCGATCTTCAGACGCAGAACTGCGCAGACGGTGTTGACGGTTGCGTTGACGCAGACCTTTTTCCAGATGAACTTGTAGATGTTGTTGTCGGTGCCCGGCTCGCCGTCGCGCCAGTAAGCGTCGCAGCCGCCTTCGCGGTAGCACTTGAGCATCTCTGCGCAAGCAGCGTCGTTAAGCTCGCTTCTTACAGCGCCGCCGAAGTTCATCTGAACGCCGCCGGCAGGAGTGGAAACGCAGTGACCGGGCTCGGGCAGTGCGGTGCCGAGAACGCCGGAGCCGATGATGCAGCGCTCTTTCGGGAAAACCTTGAAGAGGTTGTCATCGTTGCCGAGGCCGTTTATGAGGGAAACGGCGACGGTGGTGTCGCCCACGACGGGCAGAGAGTCCTGAATTGCCTGCTCGAGCTGGGTTGCCTTGGTCATGTAGATGATGACATCGACCTTACCCTCGGCCTCTGCCGCTGCGGCAGAGCTGGTGTAGGTGCGGAAGCCCTTGAGCTGATAATTATAATCGGTGTAAGCCCCGTTCTCTTCCTGATGGATGGTGAAGTGCATGCCGTCCTCGGCTACCTTCTTCATGTGAGCCTCATAGCGGTCGATGAGGATCATGTCTGCGCCGCCCTTTTTGAGGTAAGAAGCAAAAACGCTGCCTGCTGCACCGGAACCATACATTGCAATTTTCATTTTTATTCGTCTCCTTATAAAAATTAATTAAACTTTATTGTTTGCAATACTGCTTATCGTAGTTTTGCTGTATTGTCTGAATCATAAGCGTCAGCGCTCCGTTGACGGGGGTGGGGATTCCGAGCTCGCGGCCGTAGCGCACGATGGCGCCGTTTAGCAGTTCGACCTCGGTCTGACGCTGGTGGATGAGAACATCCTGTGCCATGGAGGGATAGTATTTTGCAAAGCCCTCTCTGAGTCTTTCAAGCTCTTCGAGCATCTCGCCCCAAAGATCGACGCCCGTAAGTGCCTTGGCTACCGCGCAGCCTTCCGCCCATACGCTTTTTATAAGCTCTCTGCCGCTTTCACAGTCGAGCATGGGACCGACCTTCAGGCGCGTGAGAGCCGAAAGGGTGTTGTAGCCGCTGTTGGATATCGCCTTTTTCCAAACGAAGGGGCGGATATCCTTTTCAAAGCTTGCAAGGCAGCCGCCGTCGCAGAAGCACTTTTCAAGCGCCTTGCCGGCCTTTTCGGAAACGGGATCGTTTTCCGAGGCTCCGAAGCGCATTATAACGCCGCTTTCGGGCTTTGAAACGCATTTGCCCGGCTCGGGAAGCTCTGTTCCTATCGTACCGAAGCCATAGAGGATCCTGTCCGCAGGGACGTATTTTTTGAGCACATCGTCATTGCCGATGCCGTTTTGCAGGGAAACGACGACCGTTTCGCTGCCGATGCAGGGCATAACGGAGGGCATGATGCCGTCGGTTTGCGTGGCCTTTACCATAAGTATGACCATGTCCATAACGCCGATATTCTCGGCTGAATAGGCGGTGCGGAATCCGGTTAGGAGCTCCTCGCCCGAGGGGGTGACGAAGGCCATTCCGCTCTGCGCGACCTTGTCCATGTGCGCCTTGTAGCGGTCAACGAGCCAAAGCTCTGCGCCGCCTTTATTAAGATATGAAGCAAAAACGCTGCCGGCAGCGCCGGAGCCGATCATAGCTATTCTCATTTTCTGACACTGTTCCTTGGTCAAACACCACCGGATGACCGGTGGTGTTTGAATTATTCTAATTAATTACTCGATCTCTGCCTTCTTCTCTGCGGAAAGCTTCTTGACCTTGGGAAGACCCCAGATCAGGACGGGCAGGAAGATAACGAGGATTGCGTAGTAGCCGTCGTAGCCGTAAGCGTACTTGATGATGTTGCCGAGGCCGAGCAGGGAGATCGCAAAGCAGATAGCGATGACGATAACGCCGACGATAACGCCGCGAGCCTTTTCGTTCTTGATGGTCTTGGGGAAGCAGGCGCCCTGGAAGCGCTGGATCATGGTGAATACGAGGGTGACGCTGGTGGAAACGAAAGCGCTGAACAGCAGAATGCTGAAGATCGCCATCAGCCACTTGATGCCGACGAGGGTCAGAACGGTCTGGTTGGGGATGCCGTTTGCTGCGGTGGTAAAGCCTGCAACACCGCCGTCCTGAAGAGCCTTGAGAAGCGGATACCAGCGAGCGAGCATTGCGGTGGATGCCGCAAGAGCAAGGCCGTTCATGAGCCAGCCGAGGATGTTTGCGCGCTTTACGCCCTTGAGGGTCAGGCCTTCGCCTGCTGCGATCATTGCAGGGATGGATACGCACTGGAATGCTGCGTAAACGAGAACGCCGCGCCAGATGGCTTCGCCGGCATTGTCAACATACGGTGCTGCCGTGATACTGTTCTGAGCAAGCAGGTTTGCGCTGATTGCGTCGAAGTCTGCTGCGAAGCCGGCGATAACAACAACTGCGGTGGAGATAAGAATTGCGATGGAAAGAACGGTGGAAGCTGCGATAACAAGCTTTACGCCGAAGATGCTCAGGATGATGAGCACTGCAACGATGATGAGGTTGAAGATAAGCTTGTTTGCGGTGACGGAATAGTCAACGCCGAAGAAGTTTGCAAGAACCTCGCCTGCGCCCGCGACTGCTGCCGCAACTGCCGCCAGAAGAATTACGATGTAGAAGATCTCAAAGAAGACTTCCATCCAGGGCTTCGGATACAGTGCCGAGAAGGTGTCCTTATAATTGGTGAAGCCGTTGAGCTTTGCAAACTTCATAACGGTGTACATCACCAGTGCGAGTATGCCCATTGCGAGAAGGGGGAGAACAGCGGCCCACATGCCGTACTGTGCAAAATAACTTACTACCTGGTTACCGGAGGCGAAACCGCCGCCTACATGGGTGCCGAACCACACAGAACCGACCGTAAACGCGGCCGCCCATGTGCCCTTGGCTGCTTTGTTGTTCATAATGATTCTCCTTTAAAATGTCTCTTTAACATTGCCCGTTTTGCGGAGCAGCTCCTCAACCGCCCGGCAAAACTCTGGGGTTAATGTTCTTTACTGTGCATCTTGTTAAAACCAAAACAAAGCCCCCGTCGCTCCTAAGGAACGCTTCGATAAAACAATTCCTTGGGCAACAGGGCTTCAATGGAGAGAAAAAATCTTGCCGCGGCAGACAGGCGGACGGCTTCTTCATCCGCTGCATTCCGACGAGTGATCCTCCTGCGGAATTGTCTTACGCTTTATTTATGGCTTTTTCAAAATGCATGCATATTTTACATGCAAGTTTACAATGCGTCAATATTTCAACCGATATTTTTAATAAAAATCGACTGTCAAAATTCAAACAAATAGGCCATTTTCGTCAATTTTACTAAAACGAATTAAAAACGTTCAATTTTTTTAAAAAATTAATCCATCTAAATCAAATCGCTATTTTTTCAGGTCTTTTTGCATGAATACGGAAAAGATGTGGTAAAAAATTGTTCTGGTCAAAAAAATGTGCAGTTTCAAGGGTTTGCGGCTTTTTTAACAGGCTTTTCGAACATAAATGTGCGCAGTTGTTAATTAACGTGCCAAACGGTAAGCCAAATAATTGACAATGTGTATACCTATGTGGTACAATATATTTTAGGGTAATATGCGAGAAGATAAATTTAAATATAACAACAAAAAAACAGGGGGAAAAACAATGGCAAACAGACCTAATATCCTTGCGCTGGCTTCAAAGATCAGCCTGGAAAGCATGACCTACACCGGCATCACCTACAAGGATCCGGAATACAGGATCCTCGAGCCCATCGTCGATGACGATATGTGCTCTGTCATGATGCGTATGCGTCTTGAGAAGGAATTTTCTGCGGCAGAGCTTGCAAAAAAATGCAAAAAGAGCGTTGAATTTGTTCAGGAGCAGTGCGACAAGCTCGTAAATGCGGGCGTTATCCGCGTGCGCTATCGCGGCGAGGAGCCCTGCTACTACTACCCCATCTGGGTGCCCGGCATCATGGAGGGCATCCTCTCCAATCGCGCACAGTGCGATAAGTATCCCGATCTGGGAGCATGCTTCGAGGAATACACACGCATCCGCGTCGGTATGCTTGCCCCGGTTCTCGGCAACGGCGTTAACTTCATGCGCGTTATGCCCGTTATGAGCGCGATCGAAAGCAACACCCGCACGGCATCCTACGATGAGCTGGCAACCATCATAGAGAAGGCAAAGGCAATTTCCGTCGGCCCGTGCTCCTGCCGCCGTTCACGCCGCCTGATCGGAGAGGGCTGCGGCCATCTTGAAGAGGATATGTGCATGTACCTTGACGACAATGCCATCAACTTCTCCAAGCACGGCGAGCACCGCCTGATCAGCAAGGAGGAGGCTTATGAGGTGCTCAAGCGCGCCGAGGATAACGGCCTTGTCCACGAGGTCAACCAGGCGCTCGGCTTTGACGGCATAAACGCCATATGCAACTGCTGCGGCTGCTCCTGCTACGCGCTGCGCATCGCAGAGCTGTTCCGCTCTCCCAACGGCGTAAGCTCGAACTTCATCGCCAAGGTTGATAAGGACAAGTGCGTCGCCTGCGGCCAGTGCGTTGAAAACTGCCAGACCAACGCCGTAAAGCTCGGCCAGAAGCTGTGCACCACCGATCCGCATGTCTCCGACGCATATCAGTCGGATAAGGAAGTGCCCTGGGATAAGAAGAGCTACAACGTCGATTACCGCACAACCCGCACCGACGTCATGGAGTCCGGCACGGCGCCCTGCAAGGCACAGTGCCCGGCGCACGTTCCCGTTCAGGGCTATATTAAGCTCGCCGCTCAGGGAAGATACACCGAGGCGCTTGAGCTTATAAAGAAAGAAAACCCGTTCCCGGCAGTCTGCGGCCGCATCTGCAACAAGGCATGCGAGGACGCATGCACGCGCGGCGACATCGACTCGCCCATTGCTATCGACGATATCAAAAAGTTCATCGCCGAGAAGGATCTTGAGTCCAAGCACCGCTTCGTTCCCAAGATGGTCAACCAGATCGGCAAGCCCTATGAGGAGAAGATCGCCGTCATCGGCGCAGGCCCTGCCGGCCTGAGCTGCGCGTACTACCTCGCGGTCAAGGGCTACCCCGTCACCGTTTATGAAAAGGAAAAGGCGCTCGGCGGCATGCTCACCATGGGCATCCCCTCCTTCCGCCTCGAAAAGGACGTTATCAATGCCGAGATCAAGGTTCTCAAGGATCTGGGCGTAAAGTTCAAGACCGGCGTTGAGGTCGGCAAGGACATCACCCTTGATAAGCTGCGTGAGCAGGGCTTCAAGGCATTCTACCTCGCAGTCGGCGCGTCCAAGGGCGCAAAGGTCGGCTGTCCCGGCGACGAGCTGCCCGGCGTTATGACCGGCATCGACTTCCTGCGTGAAGTCAACCTCGGCGAGAAGCCCGCTATCGGCAAGAACGTTGCCGTTATCGGCGGCGGCAATGTTGCCATCGACGTTGCACGCGCAGCCGTCCGCCTCGGCGCAAAGACCACGATAGTCTACCGCCGCGACCGCGACGCGATGCCGGCAGCAGACGACGAGGTCGAAGAGGCGATCGCAGAGGGCGTGAAGTTCATGTTCCTCGCTTCTCCCGTCGAGATCACCGGCGAAGGCAAGGCCGAGACACTCAAGGTCGAGACCATGGAGCTCAAGGCCGGCAAGCCCGTAGGCACCGGCAAGTTTGAAACTCTGCCCGTTTCCGCCGTCATCTCCGCCATCGGCCAGAAGATCGACCTTAGCGGCATGGACTTTGCCACCGGCGCAAAGGGCACCGTCAATGTCTCCCTGCCCAGCTACCAGACCAGCGTTGCCGACGTTTTCGCAGGCGGCGACGTTGTCACCGGCCCGAAGTTTGCCATCGATGCTATCGCGGCAGGCAAGGAGGGCGCGATCTCCATCCACCGCTATGTGCATCCCGGCCAGTCGCAGGTCATCGGCCGCGACAGACGCGATTATAAGGCAATGAACACCGCAACGGCAGGCATCTCCGTTGCAGGCTTCGACACCGCTCCCAGACAGAAGGCCGCCGACGGCTCGGCCAAGGAGGCCAAAAAGACCTTCAAGGATCTGCGCGGCACCCTCACCGAGGAGCAGATGAAGATCGAGACCTCACGCTGCCTCGGCTGCGGCGCTGCGGTCGTTGACGAGAGCCTCTGCGTGGGCTGCGGCATCTGCACCACCAAGTGCAAGTTCGATGCTATCCACCTCGAGAAGGTCACCGACTATGTCGGCGCACCGTACTTCAAGGCGCTGCTCGGCGCGGCCGGAAACGCTCCGGCAGCAGTCGCGAAGCTCGTCACCAAGAAGATCGCGAGAAAGTAAAGGAGCTGCGTCATGCATGAAATAGGCGTCGTCCGCTCGATGGTCAAGACCGTCACGGACTTTGCCCAAGCCAACGGCATCGCCGAGGTCACGGAGATCGTTCTTGACATCGGCGAGCTGTCGCTGGTCATTCCCAAATACGTTGAGGATATCTACCCCGTCGTCGTTGAGGACACCTTCCTCAAGGACACGAAGCTTATCATCAACGTCATTCCCGGCATGGCCGAATGTGACGAGTGCAACGAGCTGTTCAACGTCATCGAGCACGAGGGCTACTGCCCTAACTGCGGCAGCTTTGAAAAAACCATCCTCTCGGGCAAGGATTTCCTCATCCGCGAGATCCATATCCCCGAAGATTGATTTTTAGAGGCGATTTTTTAGAGGCGAATTGACGCAGCTACGGATACGGTGATTGCCGGTGCCCGGTGTCGAGGTTGCGGTGGAAACCGTGGTTGCCTCGCCATACATGAGTGCGGTGTTGAATTTTGCATCGCACCCATTGGCTCACCTGTCAAGGGGAGCAGGCAGCTTTGCTGCCGAGGGGTTGAATTTAAGTGCAAATCAAGCCTATCAACTGTCAGCTATTAGCTCTCCGCTGCGGCTATCGGCCGCTCGTAGGGAACGGATTTATCCGTTCAGCCTGCTGAAGTTTTGTCGGCACTCAAACATATAGTCGTAGGGGCGAGCATTGCT
>OMAG01000679.1_pt1 | contig 12809 bp, 16 predicted proteins | sample 1673781 | NCBI WGS metagenome assembly OMAG01 (sample SAMEA103958127, study PRJEB25191) | human gut metagenome | biome: human-associated habitat [ENVO:00009003]; feature: intestine environment [ENVO:2100002]; material: feces | place: Germany | collected 2013/2015 | reverse complement strand
ACACAGTTATTGCAGGACGTTGTAGTCATTGGTTATGGTACCGTTAAGAAGAATGATGCAACCGGCTCTGTAACAGCCATCAAACCGGACCAGCTGAGCAAAGGTATCACTACCAATGCACAAGACATGTTGTCCGGTAAGGTTGCCGGTGTAAGCGTTATTTCCAACGACGGTGCTCCCGGCAGCGGTGCCCAGATTCGTATCCGTGGCGGTTCCTCTTTGAATGCCAGCAACGACCCGCTATTGGTTATTGATGGATTGGCTATTGATAATCAAGGAATCAAAGGTATGTCAAACGGCCTGTCAATGGTTAACCCTGAAGATATCGAAACTTTCACCGTACTAAAAGATGCTTCTGCAACAGCTATCTACGGTTCACGTGCATCCAACGGTGTCATTATCATCACTACCAAAAAAGGAAAGAACGGACAAGCGCCGAAAATAAACTACAATGGTTCAATTTCTTTGATATCTCTTTCCTGTGCCTGCTGTAATAAAGTATATGAATCAGACATACCATCACTTATTACACTGTCGCTTATATCCCAATAGCCCTCAAGTGCAGTAAGAATATCATTATATGCATTCATACTTTCGTCTGTAACCATATATTCTTTAATATCCTCAAGATATCTGTTAAATTCTTCTTTTTTGCTGTCATATAGTTCTTTCTGGGCATTTTTCTGGTTCTTGCTGCTATATGCAACAGCGCCTCTTAACGCACTTCTTGTCTCTGAAAAAGAAACAAGTGCCATTCCTATATCACCCTGTGAAAAACCATAATTCTTCATTGCCGACTCATACTTGGAGCTAAATACAAATAATGCTGAATCACATATAAATAATGCTATCATACCAAGAAGAGTAATAACATTGAAGCCTTTCTTAAGTCTTTTATTAATTGACTCTTTCATTTTATCGATCCTGCCTTTCCGAATGCCATATATCCCAACATCGTCTTATATTAGAGATTATATAAAAGGCACTATGTCATGTCAATACATTTGTGTATCAAAAGTACTATATGTTTTTATCTGTTTCTGTATTCGTTAAGCAGCTGTCTTGCTGTCTTTTTAAATATCGGATGATAAGCATACGGAGCAATTTCACATAAAGGCTCAAGCACAAAAGGTCTGTTGTGCATATCTGCATGAGGAACAATTAACCTGTCCGTATGTATAACCTCTTCTTCATAAAAGATGATATCAAGATCAAGTGTTCTTGGACCCCATTTAATATCCCTTACCCTTCCGGATTCTAATTCTAACTGATTAAGGAAATTCAGCAAAAATTCAGGTTTCATATATGTCTCTATGAGCATACATCCGTTAAGAAAGTCATCCTGTTCAACACCGCCGTAGGGCTTTGTCTGCTTTATTGACGAAGTCTTAAGTATTCTTATTGCCTCATTGTCTTCCATTTTTTTGAAAGCATCCTGAATGTATTTCATTCTGTCGCCCACATTGGAGCCGAATGAAATAAATGCCTTACGCCACTGTCTGAACACCTTGACGCTGATATTTTCAAACGGCAGATCAATCGGTGCCTCCGGTTTGCTTATGGTTAAATCAACGCCTTTAACTATTTCACTGAAATTAAGGATTACCGCTGCCAGATTTTCGGCAACCGCCTCAATAAGATTATACTGTGTATCCTGCATAAAATCAGATATAACCTGACAAAGTCCCGCATAATTTACTGTGTTATTAAGATCATCCGTAACACCTGCAATATATGTTTCAAGAAAAACTTTAGCTGTGACAAAAAAATTCTGTCCCTCCGAACGTTCTTCTGCATATACTCCGTGGTTGCAGAATACCCTGAGATTGTCAATTACTATTTCGTCCATAAATTCCCTCCGTCATTTTTATTGTTCTATAGTTTTGTTTTACATCATGGACCCTTACAAACATGCATCTGTTCATAACCGCTATAACAGTTGTGACAAGTGTTCCTTCCACTCTCTCATCCTTTGGTAAATCAAGAGTAAGCCCGATAACCGACTTTCTTGATGTTCCAAGGAGCACAGGATATCCGAGCTTACAAAATTCATCAAGATGTCTCAGGCAAAGTATATTGTGTATATATTCTTTGCCAAATCCCACGCCGGGGTCAATTATAATTTTGTCCCTGTCAATTCCTGCATTAAGGGCTATATTCACCGATTCAAGCATCTCCTTGTTGAGGTCTTTGATAAAATCGGAATAGTCAGTGTTGTTTCTATTATGCATAATACAACAAGGCAGTCCTGAACCGGAAATAACGGCTGCCATATCATCATCATATTTAAGGCCCCATATATCGTTAATAAGGTCCGCGCCTGAAGTAATTGCAGCGGATGCAACTCTGCTCTTATATGTATCCACGGAAACCGGAATATCAAACTCATTCTTAATCTTCTCAATGACGGGACAGACTCTCTCTATTTCTTCTTCGTCACTAATCATCGTATATCCTGGTCTTGTAGATTCCCCGCCTATATCAATGATGTGTGCACCGTCTTCAATCATTTCCTTCGTGTGTAATAAAGCTGCGTCAATATTGTTATATTTTCCACCGTCGGAAAATGAATCGGGAGTAACATTCAGTATGCCCATTACATGGGTATGTCCGTCATTAAAATCTCTACCGCCTATAATCATTTTTAATTATTTCCTTTATTCTTTTTATATTGGAAAGTGAACCAAATGTAACAACAGAATCCGTACATAGTTCAAGGCATCTTAATACACCGTCTTTCACGTCTTTAAACGGCTCTGCATTAATGTTATACCGTTCTTTTATAATTGAGGCTACATGCTCACAATCAGCCGCCCTTATATTTCCCGGTGTCTCTATGACTATAACATTATCTGCCAGATCCATTATTTCATCAAGTATACCATAAATATCCTTATCTTTAAAGATACCAATTAAAAATGTATGTTTCTTATTACCGAAATAATATCTAAGTGTCTCCGATAATGCCCTTGCTCCGTCGGGATTATGTGCACCGTCAGTTATAACTAACGGATTATTATGGATAATCTCAAATCTGCCCGGCCAATATGTATTTTCAATTCCGTCCCTTATATTATCATCGGATATACCATATCCTGAATTTTTTAATACTTTCACCGTCTCTATGGCAGCTGCTGCATTTACTGTCTGGTATATGCCTTTAAGTCCGCATTTAAGATTTTCGTATTCTTCGTAAGAAAATATAAGTTCCGGCTCCTGGCTGCCTATTTCCGATAATACGGCATCTTTTACCTGTATAAGCGGTGCTTTTTTTAATGCTGCCTCCTGCTCTATTACCTTTGCAACGGCTTCATCACGATTACAGGTAACAACAGGGCAATGATCTTTTATAATCCCCGCCTTATTGAATGCGATTTTTTCTAAAGTATCGCCTAAAAAGTCCGTGTGATCCATTGATATTGATGTGATTACACTGCATAAAACTTCTTCAAACACGTTGGTAGCATCCAAAAGTCCGCCCATCCCACACTCAATAATGGCAACATCCACTTTTTTTCTGCTAAAAAAAAGAAAGGCTGATGCAGTTTCTACCTCAAACCTGGTAGGATAAATATTATCTTCTGCCAGTCTTTCCCTTGCTGCTTTTACTTCCGTAACAACTTCTGAAAAATCCTCGCAGCCGATATTTTTACCGTTAATTCTAATAATTTCCAAGGGTTCCATAACCGCAGGAGAGGAATAACGTCCCGTAGTCAGTCCTGCATTTGTTAAAATTTTATCAATAAACGCACCTGTTGAACCCTTTCCGTTGGTTCCTGCTATATGAATAACCTTAAGATTTTTTTCAGGATTCTTTAATTCTAAAAGAAGTGCCTTTATGGCTGTAAGTCCCGGAACGCTTCCCATTCTGCCCACAGAATCCAGATATTTTTGTACATCACAATAGTCCATTATTTAACTTCTATTTCTTTCCCGTCGCTCCAGATTCTTTCAATATCATAGAAAAGACGTTGTTCTCTGTCAAAAACATGAATAACATAGTCGATATAATCAAGGAGAATCCACTCTCCGTTATTATATCCTTCCACTCTTTCAGGCCTCATGCCATGTTTTTTCAAAAGTTCTTCTTCAACATTGTCTGCGATGGCCCTTACCTGATTATAATTATTTCCGGATGTAACAATAAAATAATCCGATATTGTTGTAATTGCCGAAATATCAAGTATCCTTGTGTTTCCACCCTTTTTATCATCTATTGCATTATATATTGTGTTAAGTATTTTATCCATTTACACCATCTCCTGTTTATTCTTGTAATATTCAAGAGTCTTTACCGTCATGTCATCGATACTCTTATGTTTCTCTTCAAGATAATCCAGCGTATCGCTTAAAATTTTCAAAACGCATCTGTCAATGTCAGTAAAAGCAAGATACCTTATATAATCAAGATTTGCCTGTTTGGTTCTTCCCGGTTCTATATAATCGGCTGTAAAAATAATTTTTTCCAACATACTCATTCCCGGTCTGCCGGTTGTATGGTAAGTAATTGCGTTAAGAATATCCTCATCATCTATTCCATACAATGTTTTTGCATAAAACGCCCCTACTTTACCATGTAAAAGATACGGACTTTTCTTTTCACATTCTGTAACCGGAATATTGTTTTGTGCGCAGACAGCAAGCAGTTCTTCATCGGAAAGACACTTTGCGTTGTCATGAAGATATCCCGCTGTCCTTGCCTTATCCACAAATTCCATATTGTCATTTTCTCTATAACCGCTTTCATAAGAGAATTTCATCGCAAGAGCGGCTGCAGTAAATGCAACACCCTCCGTATGCACATAGCGCTTTTCCGTTATGTGTTTTTTTACTTCTGAAATAATTTCATCAAGTTTCATAATACAAACCATTTTCCTTTATATATTCCAAAACTTTTTCAGGAATAATTCCGTCACATCGTTTTCTGTTCCTAATATTTTCCCTTATACATGTAGAACTGGCATCAAATTTCACCATATCAAGAATATGGCTTACACCACCATACCGGCTGCAGTATTCATCCGCTTTGGCAAGCAGCACCGCACGGTCTTCCTTATCACGGCATGCACAGGCTATTTCCGCATTATTAAATATTTCCTGCGGATGATACCATCCGTCAAGATTCATAAATGAGTCGGCACCCATTATAAAAACAAGTGCTTCATATTTTTCTTTCAGAATTGAAAGTGTTCTCGCCGTATAAGACCTTCCCTGAAGTTCTTTTTCCAAAAAAGAAATATTGAAATACGGAATATCACTTATGGCAAGTTTTAACATATTCACACGGTGTTCCCAGTCTGAGACAATATTATCTGCCTTATGGGGTGGTATATATGCAGGCATAAAAATAACTTTATCCAGAGAAAGTTCATTATATGCCGTTTCTGCCAGCCTTATATGCCCGTAATGAACAGGGTCAAATGTACCGCCGAAAATGCCTGTTCTTATCATATAGTCTGTTTCTTAGCTGCCTTAGGCAGTTCTATTTTACGGTTCTTTTCATTTTTTGCCTGTTTATATAAAACAATCTTTTTTCCTATAACCTGGACAAGTTCTGACCTTGTTCTTTCAGAAATCATTATTCCGATTTCTTTTGGATCATCTGCGCAATTTTGTAAAACACTTATTTTGATAAGTTCTCTCTTTTCCAACGCTTCCGATACCGCCTTTACAAAATCAGGTGTTACGGAACTTTTTCCGCACTGGAAAATAGGTTCAATGGTCATTGCAAGTCCTTTTAAATACGCTCTCTGTTTCGTTGTCATCTAAATGCCTCCCATTTATCTGTAATAATCAAATTCAAGGTCTCCAAGGTAAACTGTGTCACCTTCTTCAATTCCGAGACTTTCAAGCTGTTCAATAATTCCCTGTTCTTTCATAAACTTCTGGAAGAAAGCAAAACCTTTTTCATCATCAAGATTAGTATAGCCTAACATTCTGTCCACCCTGTCTCCTTCAATGACAAAGGCATGCTCATCTGCCTTATATACTTCAATCGGTTCCGACTTATCGTACATTTCCTCAGGAAAATATTCCTTCTCATATACAATTGGTTCAGGATCTAATGAATCAAGTATATTTCTAACCGCATAAAGCAGTTCCTTAAGTCCCTTGCCGGTCGCTGCTGAAATAGGGAATACTTTAATACCCTTTGGTTCAAATTCATCTTTAATTTTCTGTACAGGATCTTCATCTCCGGCAAAAATCAAATCGGTCTTATTTGCGGCAATAACCTGTGGTCTCTTAATAAGTTCCGGATTATAAGCCTCAAGTTCTGCATTAATCTTGTTAATATCGTCAATAGGGTCCCTGCCTTCAGATGAGGCAGCATCAACCATGTGAATTATGACCTTACAACGTTCAATATGACGTAAAAATTCATGTCCTAATCCGACGCCCTCCGAAGCACCTTCAATAAGACCCGGTATATCTGCTATAACATAACCGTCTGCTCCTTCAAGGTCAACGACTCCCAGATTAGGATTAAGTGTGGTAAAATGATAATTCGCAATCTTAGGTCTTGCATTACTGACCATTGAAAGCAAAGTTGATTTACCTACATTAGGAAAGCCCACAAGTCCTACGTCTGCTATTACTTTAAGTTCAAGTTTAACCCAGAGCTCCTTAGCCTGTCCGCCGGGTTGTGCGTATTTAGGGACCTGCATTGTGGCTGTGGCATAATTTTTGTTGCCTTTGCCGCCTCTGCCGCCTTTTAAAACTACTTCTCTTTCCCTTCCGTTTGACATATCAGCAATTACCTTGCCTGATACATCATCCCTTATGATTGTTCCTTCCGGAACTTTTATAATAAGATCATTACCGTTTCGTCCGTGGCATAAGCGTTTTCCGCCTTCTTCGCCACTCTCAGCCACATATTTGCGGACATGACGGAATTCATTCAATGTATTAAGACCTTTATCAACTTCAAAAATAACGTCGCCACCCTTGCCACCGTCACCACCGTCCGGTCCACCTGCTGCGACAAAAAGTTCTCTGCGGAAACTTACATGACCGTCCCCGCCTTTTCCTGATTTTATGAAAATCTTTGCATAATCTGCAAACATGGCTTATTCTCTCCTTCTGTAATGATAATAAATTTCATTGTTAAAAATAAAGGCTCCAAATCCACAAGATCTGGAGCCTTAATCATTATATTACTGTTCTGATGCTACCGGATAAACAGAAACCTGTTTCTTGTCCCTGCCTTTTCTTTCAAATCTAACGACACCGTCAACTGTTGCAAATAATGTATCATCACCGCCACGTCCAACGTTTACGCCTGGAAGAATCTTTGTTCCACGCTGTCTGTAAAGAATATTTCCGGCTAATACGAACTGTCCATCAGCTCTCTTTGCGCCTAATCTCTTAGATTCAGAATCTCTACCGTTCTTAGTAGAACCAACGCCCTTTTTATGAGCGAAAAACTGAAGGTTAAGTTTTAACATGAGTGTTACACCTCCTCGATATTTATCGTAACATTTCCGGGATACCCATCTGCGATTCCTTCAAGTCCCATCTTCAGTGATTGAAGAAGCAACTGTGAACCATCGCCTACCGTATCCATCTGAAAATCTATAGTTGCTCTTCTGTCATTAATCTTATAACTACATTCTTCCGAAGTAAGCTTCTCGATTGAGTTAACAGTATTAATAAGAAGTATTGAAACTGAAGCACATACTACATCAGTTCCTCTCACACCGAAACCGGCGTGACCTTTTGACTTAAATCCTATAATTGACTTATCTGACTTAATGTAAAAAGTTATATTGGTCATATACTATTCTCCGGATTAAGCGTTGATCTTTTCAATCTTAACCTTAGTGAATAACTGTCTGTGACCGTTTTTCTTGTGGTAACCTGTTTTTCTCTTGTATTTGTAAACAATGACTTTCTTGTCCTTGCCTTCACATACAACAGAAGCTGTAACTGTAGCACCAGCTACTGTTGGATTACCAACAACTGCCTCCTTATCATTTACGAGAAGAACTTTATCGAATGTTACTGTTTCACCATCAGCAACTCCTAACTTCTCAACTTTGATAATGTCGCCTTCAGATACTTTGTACTGCTTTCCACCTGTTGCAATAATTGCGTACATATTGGCTTCCTCCTATTATCAATACTCGCCAACTATGGTGATCCCTAAGGATACTTATAACCTCGTTGTGCGGCACACTAGATTAATATACAATCGTAATCCCGATTTGTCAACTGTTTTTTGTAAAATATTCAATCAAAGATCTGCGGATTTTCTGTCTTGTGATTTCCACAAGACCAAGCTTTGTATAATCCACGTATTTGCATTTTACAATATCTTTTTTCAGCTGCGCGCATAACTCATCCGTAAGTATTTTTATATTGTCATCTTTCATATTGATAAAGTCAACAACCACAATGCCGGATATATTTCTGAGTCTTAACTGTCTTTCAACTTCTTCCGCTGCTTCCATATTGATTTTAAGGAAGGTATCTTCCCTGTCTTTGTCTTTTCCGTCATATTTTCCGGTATTAACATCAATTACCGTCAATGCCTCTGTCTGTTCTATGACAAGATATCCGCCTCTTTTTAACCACACATATTTACTTAAAGCATCGTTGATTATTTTTTCGATATTATACAATGTCTTGAGCGAAATCATTGTATCCTGATATAAAGAAACTGTATATTCTTTATCTGACAATGCCTCGTATATTTCGGGAATGTCTGTGATTACCTCATCTTCTTTTCTTAACTTCATGGAAGAAACCATATCATCCACGGAATTACCGCCTTTTTTAATAAGTGTAAACGCGGGTCTCATAGAACTTATACGGACAATGTCTTCAAATTCGTTTACAAGTTTTAGGGCTTCATCGCATATATCTTTATTATCCGCGTGTTCCGCTTCCGTTCTTACGATAAAACCATATTTATCTGTGGCATATTCTTTGAGAAGTGTCTTTAATTCAGCAATTCTCCTGCTGTCGGTAATTTTTTTGGAAACTCCGATTATTCCTTTGTTATCAAAGGAAATTGCAACATATTTTCCAGAGATATTAAGCTTACAGGTAACCATGGGTCTTTTGGTCTTAATGGCGTCCTTAACCACCTGTACAAGCACAATATCTCCCTGACACACTTTATCCGTATTCTTCCTGTTAAGAAAAATCACATGTTCTTCATTTATCGGCAGATAGCATATAATGCCTTTTGATATCTCGACAAATGCGGAATTTATATTGGGTACAACTTTATTAACCCTGCCTACATATATGTTATTAAGGATTGAACCTTCTTCCTCAATAACACGTATTTCAGTCTCTTTGCCGTCTTCAAAAAGAACAGCCGTATTTTTTTCTCTGTATCCGGTAATTACTAATTTTTTCAAAATAAAACACCACTAAATAAGCTTATTAAAAAAGCAGGAATATGCACCTGTGTGACAGGCATTGCCTATCTGGAGTACCTTTGCCAAAAGAGTATCCTTATCACAATCAAGATAAAGTTCCTTGACATACTGGAAATGTCCTGATGTAAGGCCTTTAATCCATAATTCATTGCGGCTTCTGCTGTAATAAGTCATTCTTCCGGTTGATACAGTCTTATTATAAGCTTCTTCATTCATATATGCTACCATAAGGACTTCATTCGTCATATAATCCTGCACAACAACAGGAATCATGCCGTCAGAATTAAGCTTAAGCGAAGAAAACATAACTTCGCATTCCTTACGCTCATATGCATGCACAGCTTCTTCTATATTGATTTTATTTTCATAAACAGCTTTTCCTATAATAGCTCCCTTAATACCTGCTTCATCAAGATTAGCGAGATCCTGCATTGAGGACATTCCCCCGGATGCAACTATATTAAGTCCTGTTTTATCGGTAAGCTCCTTTGTCATGGCAACATTAGGACCGGAAAGCATTCCGTCCTTGGCTATATCCGTATATACTATGGTTCTTACGCCGTATGATTTCATCTTAAGGCATAAATCAAGTGCCTTAATGCTGCTTACCTGTTCCCAGCCCTGTATGGCAACCATTCCGTCTTTGGCATCAACGCCGACTACAATATGCTCTGCCCCGAATTTTTCCACAGCCGCCTTAACAAATTCAGGCTCATTTACTGCCTTTGTTCCGATTATAACCCTGTAAATTCCGTAAGAAAGCACACGCTCTATATCTTTTTGATTGTGTCTTCATTAACCGCTTTTCCTGCAAGTGCTCCGTCAAGGTCAACCAGATGTATAAAAGAAGCACCCATATCTTCAAAATATTTTGCAACTTTATAAGGTTCTTCGCTATATACCGTTATGTCCTTAAATTCACCCTGTCTGAGCCTTACACATTTTCCGTCTTTTAAATCAATTGCGGGATATAACTGCATTTTAAAGTGCTCCTTTCGTTGTAGGAAGTCCTGTTACTCTTCTGTCAATTCTTGTAGCTTCATCAAGTGCCCTTGCAAAAGCTTTAAACATTGCCTCAATTATATGGTGGGCATTTTCGCCATACATTTCCTTGATATGAAGATTCATACCTGCTGAATATGATATGGCATAAAAAAATTCTTTAACCATTTCGGTGTCAAAATATCCTACCCTGTCCGTATTGAAGGTTCCGTCAAATACAAGATATGGTCTTCCGGAGAGGTCAATGGCACACATTACCAGAGTCTCATCCATAGGAAGCAGTGAAGAACCGTACCTTCTGATGGATTTTTTATCTCCCAGTGCTTTTTTTATAGCTTCACCGAGAACAATTCCCGTATCTTCAATTGTGTGGTGACAGTCCACTTCTATATCGCCTTTAACCTTAACATCAAGATTAAAAAGTCCGTGCCTTGCAAAGCTTTTTAGCATATGGTCAAAAAAACCTATTCCGGTATCGACCTTCGCTTCTCCTGTTCCGTCTGTTTCAAAATAGATTTCTATATCTGTTTCTGATGTTTTTCTTATTACTTTCGCATTTCTTCCCATAACTTTCTCCCTATTCAAATCTGACTTTAATTGAATTGGCATGGGCAGTTAACCCCTCTGCCTTGGCAAATGCTTCAATATCATCATGTATATCCATAAGAGCTTCCCTTGAGTAAGAAATAATGCTGGATTTCTTAATAAAATCGTCAACCTCAAGAGGTGAAAAGAACTTAGCCGTCCCATTTGTAGGGAGGACATGGTTAGGACCTGCAAAATAATCCCCCAAAGGTTCTGATGAATATTCCCCAAGGAAAATTGCTCCTGCATTCCTTATTTTAGTCATTGTCTGGAACGGATCCTTTGTTACAATTTCAAGGTGCTCGGAAGCAATTTCATTAACAACACTTATTGCTTCCTCCATTGACTCCGCTACAAGGATATATCCGTAATTTTCAAGAGATTTCTCAATTATTGCTTTTCTTGAAAGTTCATTAACAAACTTTGTCACTTCCTCAGATACCTTATTAGCGAGCTCCATTGAAGTAGTTACAAGAATTGCCGATGCAAGTTCGTCATGCTCTGCCTGTGATAAAAGATCTGCCGCTACATAACGTGGATTGGCAGTCTCATCGGCAAGTACCATTATCTCGCTTGGACCTGCTATGGAATCAATACCAACCTGTCCGTAAACAGCTTTCTTTGCAAGGGCAACGTAAATATTGCCCGGTCCCACAATTTTGTCCACCTTAGGAATTGAAGCTGTTCCGAAAGCAAGTGAAGCAATTGCCTGGGCACCGCCGACCTTGTATATTTTGTCAACGCCCGCCTCTTTAGCAGCAACAAGTGTTCCACAATATATCTTTCCGTCCTTTGAAGGAGGTGTTGTCATAATAATCTCGTCAACGCCTGCCACCTTTGCCGGTACAACATTCATAAGAACCGATGATGGATAAGCTGCTTTTCCGCCGGGAACATATACGCCTACTCTCTTTAAAGGGGTGATTTTCTGTCCGAGGATGGTTCCCTTTTCATTAGCATCAAACCAACTGTTTCTCTTCTGTTTTGCATGGTAATCCCTTATATTTACAAGAGCTTTTCTGATTATATCCACAAGCTTTGGATCTATTTCATCATAGGCAGCCTTGATTTCTTCATCTGTTACAAGAATATTTTCCGAATTAAGGTCATATCCGTCAAATTTCTTCGTGTATTCAAAAACAGCCTCGTCCCTTCTTGCCTTAATATCATCAATTATAGCTGCAACCCTGCCTTCGTATTCACCATAACTGTTAGGGCTTCTTTTTAAAAGATTGGTTAAAATATCTTTCTTTGTATCTTCGCTAAGTGTCAGGATTCTCATCTGTTTTCCTCCTCAAGCTTTTTAAGCTTATCAATAATCTCTGAAATTCTTTTATTTTCCATCTTCATGCTAACCTGGTTTACAACAATCCTTGCTGATAAATCACAAACCTCTTCAAGCACGCAGAGTCCGTTTTCCTTAAGTGTCGTACCGGTCTCCACAATATCCACGATTACCTCAGAAAGTCCTACTATCGGTGCAAGCTCTACAGAACCGTTTAATTTGATAATCTCCACCGTCTGATGTTTTACGTTATTAAAATAATCTTTTGCAATATGAGGGTATTTGGATGCAACTCTTATAAGTTCGTGATTTTTAAGAAGCTCCCTTGCACTCTCCGGTCCACATACACACATTCTACATCTGCCTATTCCAAGGTCATATACTTCATAAAGCTTTCTACCTTCTTCAAGTATTGTATCCCTGCCGACAATGCCTATGTCCGCCGCTCCGTACTCAACATAAGTAGGTACATCAGATGCTTTTGCAAGGAAAAACTTAAAACCAAGCTCCTCATTTGTAAAAATGAGTTTTCTTGTCTTTTCATCTTT
>OMAG01000678.1_pt1 | contig 12813 bp, 10 predicted proteins | sample 1673781 | NCBI WGS metagenome assembly OMAG01 (sample SAMEA103958127, study PRJEB25191) | human gut metagenome | biome: human-associated habitat [ENVO:00009003]; feature: intestine environment [ENVO:2100002]; material: feces | place: Germany | collected 2013/2015 | reverse complement strand
AGGATTGCCTGTCCGGAATCTGGGAAAAGTAGGTGTCTTCTGTTGGAATACTTCGCCGCCCGGCTGCTTTCAGATAATCCAGACACTTTCGGACAGCGATCTTACTTAACCAGGCTTTCTCATAATTACCATCAAAGCGGGAAAGGTTCTTATAGGCAGACAGAAAGACTTCCTGAGTGAGATCTTCGGCATCAAATGGATTACCGACAGATTTCAGGCAGATCGAATATATTAAGTTCTGGTATTGCTTAATCAGATATTCCAGATATTGCTTTTCTGTGATCATTACTGTCTCCTTTTCCCTGTTCATTTAATTATAACGCAGGAGGTGGGGGAATGGATTCAGATATTGGAAATTTTGAGAAAAAAGGGACGCGCAGAAAAATAGTTTGTTTTGTGTGCGGTTTCGGACACTAAGATATTCTAAGCTGCCAAAAATCTGCTAAAGGCATGAGAAAAATGCCACAAACTCGCTTCGCTCAGACAGTGTGTCATTTTTCTCATAACGCAGATTTTTGCCGGCTAAGAATATCTAAGTATCCTGCAAATGCACATGAAATGAAATATTTTTCGACGCTGTTTTTTCATATGGAATGAATGAAATTTTGGCTACGTTACTGAGAACGGAGTGAGCAGTAACAAAAAAATCTTATATATGCTACAAATCAACCCTTGCCATATGTCAGATTTTGGCGTATTATTAATAGAGGTTTATTATTTGCGAGGAGGAAAACCATGTATAAGATTTTAAAAGCTGAAACACTGGCAGCTAAGATCCATCTTATGGTTGTACACGCACCGCGTGTTGCAAGCCATTGTCAGCCAGGACAATTTATTATCGTTAAGTTAGATGAGAAGGGTGAGAGAATCCCTCTTACTATCTGTGATTATGATCGTGAAGAAGGTACAATCACAATCGTATTCCAGGAGATTGGTGTATCTACCATCAAGATGGCAGAATTAAAAGCAGGAGATGCATTCCGCGATTTCGTAGGACCTCTTGGAGTGCCTGCTGCCCTTGAAAAGAAAGAGAACAAAGTCATCGGTGTTGCCGGTGGTGTTGGAGCTGCCCCTCTGTATCCACAGCTTCGTAAGTTAGCTGAGAATGGAACAAAAGTAGATGTTATCATCGGTGGTAAGAGCAAAGAGTACGTTTTATGGGCTGATAAGTTCCGCGAATTCTGTGAGAATGTTTATATAGCAACAGATGACGGAAGCGAAGGAACAAAGGGTTTTGTTACAACGGTTCTTCAGGATCTTTTAGATAAAGGGGAAGTTTATGATGAGTGTATCGCTATCGGACCACTGATCATGATGAAGAATGTTGTGAATGTTACAAAACCTGCTGATCTTCATACAATGGTATCTTTGAACCCTATCATGATTGAAGGAACAGGAATGTGCGGTGGATGTCGTGTTACGATCGGCGGAGAGACAAAGTTTGCCTGTGTAGACGGACCGGAATTTGACGGACATCTTGTTGATTTTGACCAGTCAATGAAGAGACAGCTTATGTATAAGACAGAAGAAGGCAGAGCTATGTTACGTCTTACAGAAGGCGACACACACAAAAATGGCGGCTGCGGCTGTGGAGGTAATTAAGAATGGTAGACGTTATGAAGAAAGTTCCCGTAAGAGAACAGAACCCGGAAGTAAGAGCAAAGAACTTTGAAGAAGTTTGTCTTGGATATAATGAAGAAGAAGCAATGGCTGAAGCTTCAAGATGTTTAAATTGTAAGAATGCAATGTGTGTCAAGGGATGCCCTGTATCAATTAACATTCCTGCATTCATTCACGAAGTTAAGGAAGGTAATTTTGCTGAAGCATATAGAATTATCAGCGAATCATCAGCACTTCCTGCTGTATGCGGACGTGTATGCCCACAGGAGACACAGTGTGAAGGCAAGTGTATCCGTGGAATCAAAGGTGAAGCAATTGCAATCGGTAAGCTTGAAAGATTCGTAGCTGACTGGGCAAGAGAGAATGGAATTTCCCCAGAAGCACCTAAAGAAAAGAAAGGCAAAAAGGTTGCAGTTATTGGTTCAGGTCCTTCAGGACTTACATGTGCCGGCGATCTTGCCAAGATGGGATATGACGTAACAATTTTTGAAGCATTACATAAAGCAGGCGGTGTACTTGTATATGGTATTCCTGAATTCCGTCTTCCTAAGGAAACAGTTGTTCAGGCTGAAGTTGAAAACGTTAAAAAACTTGGTGTTAAGATTGAGACTAACGTAATTGTAGGTAAGTCAGTCAGAATAGATGAGTTAATGGAAGATGGATACGAAGCTGTATTTATCGGTTCAGGTGCCGGACTTCCAAGATTTATGGGTATACCGGGAGAAAATGCCAACGGCGTATTCTCAGCTAATGAATACCTTACAAGAAGCAACTTAATGAAGGCTTTCAAGGACGAATATGATACACCTATCGTAGCAGGTACCAAGGTAGCTGTAGTCGGTGGCGGTAACGTTGCCATGGATGCTGCAAGAACAGCGTTAAGATTAGGTGCAGAAGTCCATATCGTATACAGAAGAGGCGAGGATGAGCTTCCTGCAAGAGCCGAAGAAGTACATCATGCAAAAGAAGAAGGAATCATCTTCAATTTATTAACTAACCCAACAGAAATTCTTGTAGATGAGAAGGGATGGGTTAAGGGAATGAAATGTATCAGAATGGAGCTTGGCGAGGCTGATGCTTCAGGAAGAAGAAGCCCTGTAGAAGTACCTGGTTCAGAATTTGAAATGGAACTTGATACAGTAATCATGTCACTTGGTACAAGCCCTAATCCGCTTATTTCTTCAACAACCAAAGGTCTTGATATTAACAAAAGAAAATGTATCATTGCTGATGAAAATAACGGACAGACCTCTAAAATCGGTGTATTTGCCGGTGGTGATGCCGTTACAGGTGCCGCAACAGTTATTCTTGCTATGGGTGCCGGCAAAACAGCCGCAGCAGCTATTGACGAATATATCCGGAATAAAAACAAATAATTATATACGGGACAAATATAGTTATAGTATAATATGGTTACAGTAATTGTAATTCCCGGTTTATGCTAAAAAACAACACAGACGGTAACATTTTAACAAATTAAAGTTACCGTCTGTGTTTGTTTGCTTTTGAACTGTAAGGCTTATGTAAGGCTAAATAGAGATAAATTTAGACAAAATTAACTTTGTCAATTTTATCAATCAAAAATGAAGAATAATTTTCATTTTTGATTGACAATTTTAATATATATATGATATAATCATCATTGTAGCTGCTGGTGTGGCGGAATAGGCAGACGCAAGGGACTTAAAATCCCTCGGTAGTTAATACCGTACCGGTTCAAGTCCGGTCACCAGCACCATTTTTATTTTTGAATATTTTATAATAGCAGAGCTATTAAATATATCTAAAAAGCGGTGTGCCCTACCAAAGAGTGGGAACTAAAAAAGCGGTGTGCCCTACCAAAGAGTGGGAACTAAAAAAGCGGTGTACCCTACCAAAAAGTGGGAATAAAAAAAGACAACGAGTCAAGATTCTAAAGCAGAGAATCTTGGCTTTTTTTATTTAGACGGTTTGGCTTGCACAACTATTATTAAAAGTATTTAGCAGGCTGTTTTTTAATCCTGAGCTTTGGCTTTAAGGACTTTTTGATTTTTCCCCAGACAGCTCACAGCTATTTGCAGTATAGAAAAAATAAGCACAAATATAATGTAAATATATTGACTTTGATTAAATAATATGTTACACTGACGGCACTGTGTGTGAGGGAATTGTAACAAATATTCGGCTTAAAAAAGTACAAATAATTGTAAAAAGGTTGGCTCACTTTTGTGGGACAACCTTTTTTATTAAGAAATGGTGGTGTTACTGTGAAAAAAATAATGTGTTTATTGTTTGTAGTGTTTTTTACCATGTTATCAATAATTACATTTTTTAATTACTCTAACTATTGCGAAATGCTTCCTTATGAAGGGCTAAAGGAAATAAGCGTAGAACAGTTTTATGAACGGTATACAAATAAGGAGTATGTAAAGCTTTTAGAGGAAAAAATGGCAAGCATAGATGCCGATTTAATGTATAGAGCAACAGATTTTTCATCAGAAAAAACCTCATATATACTGTATAAAACCAACAACAAGGATGATTTTTTTCAGAAGTTGGATTTAAAAAATAACGGAAAGATTTTATCCCCTAATCAGTGCTTTTCAACACTATCTACAGTAAAAAACTTTGAGGTTTATCCCATGGGAATATCCTCCGCCGCTTGTGACGTTACAATTGAGGATTTCAGTTATATAGAGAAATACAGGCTAGAAAACTGTGTTTTTTACACTTCGTCTGACGATGTTTATACTGTAATGGAAGCCTTAAAAGAATTGGGACTGTTAGTTGAGCTGACAGATAGTAGCTTTGCACAGAGCATAGACGATATGCAGCAGCCGTACTTGCTGTTGTTTGTTCTTATGTGTCTTAGTGTAATTTTCTACCTTTTGTCACAGGGCAGAAAGTACGCTGTAAAAAGGATGAACGGTTATACGGCAAAGGATGTTATTGCAGAGGAATTAAAAAGGAACTTTACTGTATTTGGCGTACTGCTGTTTATTATAGAATTTGTAAACTTTTTATTGGTAAGCGTTCTATATAAAAATACTTTTACTTCTTATTTTATGTTCTCTGTTAGAGATATACTGCTGTCTTTTGTCGGTATACTTGCCATTTTCCTAGTTACGGTCGTTATTGTAGTGAAAACCAGCAATAATTACGGTTTGTACCTGAAGGGAAAAAGTAAAAAGAAAGCAATTTTTATAGTGTCGCTTATTTCTAAAATTGCGTTTTTGATTATGCTTGTTATAAACCTGTCTATATGCTTTCAGCTTATTAATAACTCATATTCCCTGTTTGTTCAATCAAAAAACATTTCATCTGTTATTAACAACAGAGTTGTTACCTATCTGTATGCAACAAAGGTAGATTTGGATAATGATGATGTATATGATGAGTATGTACACAAATTTAATAAGTTTTATGATATTACTGTTGATAAGTTTGACGGTATATACATTAAGAGTGCCAATTATCAAACCGCGCCGGACGGAATAAGCTCATTTGCAGAATACAGCGGGCAAAAAGAAATAGTAATAGATAAGAATTATCTGTCAGTAAATCCAATACATAAAGCTGACGGTACCCTAATATCTGAAAAGGATTTTGTTGACGGAAAGCTTAATATATTGGTTTCTGAAAGCAGAGGGTACACTCAAGAAGGTTTATACGACGAGTATAATAGCCTTTTGGAGATGTACTTTGGTACTGCCAATATTAATGACCTGCATATGATTGTTTATAAAGAAAATGAAACCATAAACAGCTTTAATGCCATGACCGGTCAAACAACACTGGGACATTTGGATAACCCCGATATTTTTATCTACGATTCTGAAATAATGACAGATGAAATGCTTCCGGGTATGTCAAACTATTATTATCTTCTAAAGGTCAATACTGATGACCCTTACTCAGAATTGTTGCCATACCTGAAACAGGCAGGAATTGAGGATGTTGTATTAGAAACACCTTTTGTTGAAAATACATTTTCTAATGTAATAAGTAAATATGTGCAGGGTTTTGTTTATCAGTTAGCTTTTTCTATGGTTTATTTAATTTCTTCTGTTATCCTGTCAATTTTTATGGCAAAAATTTATATAGAAAATAACAAGGAAAAAATTGCAATAGAAAAGCTGTGCGGTGTGTCTTTCTTTGACATCTATAAAAAGTATATTATTTTACTGATAGGTATTATTTTATTTTTGACTGTGGCTTGTATTATTATGAAAATATACTTTAGTATGATAATAGAGCCAATATGTCTTCTGCTTATAATCATTTTAGATTTAGTCGTATTTTTTATAACCGAAAAGCGAGTAAACCGAAAAAATATTTTAAGTGTTCTGAAAGGGGAATAAACTTGAGTATTGTTAAATTGTCAAATATATCAAAGAGTTATGGTTCAAATGTAATATTTAATGATTACTCCTTAGAAATTGAAAAAGGGGAATTTGTTATTATAACCGGTAAAAGCGGTGCAGGCAAATCTACCTTGTTAAATATTATTGGTTTGTTGGATAAGGCTGACAGTGGTGATGTTGAAATTTGTGGTATAAAAAATCCATTTTTTCAATCAAAAGAGGGCAATAAGCTTTTAAGATACCACATTTCTTATCTGTTTCAGAACTATGGGTTAATAGAGGATGAAACTGTTATAAAAAATTTAGAGGTAGGCACAAAGTATCTAAAGTTAAGCAAAGAGCAGAAAAAGCAAAAAATAAATGAGGCCCTTAAGTCGGTTGGTCTTGAAAACTATGAAAATAAAAAGGTTTTTCAATTAAGCGGAGGTGAACAGCAAAGAGTTGCTATTGCAAGGATTATGCTAAAGCCCTCTGAGCTGATTTTGGCAGACGAACCTACCGGCAGCTTAGATGTAGAAAACAGAGATGTTATACTTTCACTGCTAAAATCACTAAACGAAAGCGGAAAAACCGTTGTAGTAGTTACTCATGACAAGGATATAGAAAAATGTGCAACAAGATGTATAAGAATCTAAAATATATTTTTGTAGAACAAAAAGAAGGGTAATAGTTTGAATAATACTTTTAATAATTATGAATTTCCGGAGGAAAGGAACAATTTTTCAGTTGTAATAAATGTTGTTACATGCTTTGTCTGTGGCAGTTTGGGATTAATAACTTTTTTAAAGCTGTTGCGAATGTATAATTATGATGAATTATACAAAGAAGGATATTTACAGCTATCGTTATTAATATTTATAGCCGCAATGTTGGCTGTTTTTTTCATCGTGCGAAAGTTTGACATAGACTTTGAAAAGCCAACAGCCGCCATACTGCTTTTGATGTCATCGGCAATAATAATTTTCTCTGTTATATTATTTTTTAATGCTTCAAATATTTTATTTTATGTTTTGGTATTTATACTGTTAGTTTGTGATTTGCTTCTGTGTATTCTTACACACTTGACTATTCAAACCAAGGTAATAGCCATAATTATAAGTGTGGTGTCTTTAATTACCGTAAATTCCATTTCATGTAAAAGCCTGGAATTCAAAGCAGACCAATATTATTTTTCATTAAATAACATTTATACTTCCGACACTTCCGATAATAGAACCTACTGTAAATTTAATATTCCGGAGGAGGATTACGACAATATACAGCAATCTGTAAATGATTGTTATACACATCAGATGTTGCCTATAACAAGCGTAAACGAGTGGGAGGATATGTTTGACCAGTTGTCGGTTGGAAAAAATACGCAAAACGATGTGCATGAGTTGCTTTCTGCCGGGAAAAACTATGATGACGCATTTTTCAAAGATAACTCTCTGTTCCTATGCTTATTGCCGCTTGAAAATGCAAATGATTATGTAAATATTGATAAAATTGTTGTTGCGGAAGGTATGACATCACTTAGGTATACATATTATAAAAATACATCATCCCAAGATGTGGGCAAGGGATTTATTCTTACAGTAATAACAGTTGATAAGAAAAATGAAGAGCTGTTAAAAAAGGCCTCATACATTACTGACATTGACGGAGAAACAGTGTGCAGTAAAAAAACAGTGGTTGAGGTATAATATTGTTAAACAAAGGCTGGAAATGCGGGTGCATTTTCAGCCTTTTGCATTGCAATTATGCTCAAAAAATGTCCTTTGCTTAAATATGGATTAGTTTTGCTTGGTGGTATGCCTCAAACTGGAATTCAGGCAAAAGGTGTGATATAATGTATATTAGTTTAATAAAAGAGGGCGTTACGCAATGAGTAGTTGGAAAAATATGAAACCGCTGAATAAGGGAATAATTTTAATTATTCTGTCGGCATTTTTCTTTGCACTGATGATGATGTTTGTAAGGCTGGCAGGCGACCTGCCCTCTGTACAAAAAAGCTTTTTCAGAAATTTTGTGGCCTTTTTCTTTGCCGGTGCAATATTGATAAAAAATCATACCAGCTTAAAACTGCCAAAGAAAGCCTTTGGGCCGCTTTTTTTAAGGTCACTGTTCGGCACGCTGGGTATATTGTGTAACTTTTACGCACTTGACCACCTAGATTTGGCAGACGCCTCTATTCTTAACAAGATGTCGCCGTTTTTTGCTATTGTTTTCAGTATTTTCCTTTTAAAAGAAAAAATAAAGCCGGTGCAAATGCTTATTGTAACAGGTGCGTTAGTGGGTGCTATGTGTGTTGTTAAACCAAGCTTTTCAAATGTTTCAACTATTCCGGCATTGCTTGCCCTGTGCGGCGGTATGTGTGCCGGATTGGCATATACATTTGTACGAATGTTAGGGCAGAGGGGAGTAAAAGGGCCGATTATTGTGTGCTTTTTCTCCGGCTTTTCGTGCTTGGTGACTCTGCCGCTTTTAATTTTAGATTTCACACCGATGTCGCTTGTACAGCTGGCTATGCTTATTTTGGCAGGACTAAGTGCCGCCGGAGGTCAGTTTACCATAACCTCTGCATACTGCTATGCACCGGCAAAGGATGTTTCGGTTTATGACTATTCGCAAATCATTTTCACCGCCGCAATAGGCTTTGTTGTGTTTGGTCAAATTCCCGACCGGTTAAGCTGGGTTGGCTACGCAATAATTTGCCTAATGGCTGTGCTTATGTTTATATACAATAAAAAACGAGATGAAAAAGCTGATGCTTTGAAGAAAGTAGAGGAGAATTAAGTATGAAAAAAATTGCAAGCTTTACTATTAACCACGACACCCTTACAGAGGGCATTTATACATCAAGAATAGACGGTGACATCGTTACCTATGACATTCGTATGCGTAAGCCAAACAACGGCAATTATTTGGAAACAGGTGCACTGCATACCGTAGAGCATCTGTTTGCCACATATGTACGCAACAGCCCTTATGCCGACAGCATAATCTACTTTGGACCTATGGGCTGCAGAACGGGATGTTATTTAATTGTAAGAGACAGCCTAAAGCCACAGCAGGTAATAGACCTTGTAAAGGAAACCTTTGAGTTTATTAGAGATTATGAGGGCGAAATTCCGGGAGATAAAAAGGAAGAATGCGGAAACTACCTTGACCACGACCTTCACGGTGCAAAGGCTGAGGGTAAAACTATGTGCAGAGTGCTAAACGACTGGACTGTAGAAGACTTAAAGTATAAAGACTGATTATCTGCATTTCATACCGACTGTAAAGCCGATATAGAGAAATGCACTTTGTAAACTGTAAATTTTGGGTTATATGAGGTGATACTGTGAATAAAAAGCAAAAGGCTATGACACCCCCGCACAAAACACTGCATATAGGCTTAATTATGGCGGCGTCGGGAGGATTCATTGACGCATATACATACATTACCCGTGGCGGAGTATTTGCTTTTGCACAAACAGGCAACATAATATTTATGGGAATAAACCTAACAGAGGGCAACTTTTTAACCTGCCTGATGTACGCCGTACCTATAGCGGCTTATTTTGTAGGTGTGTTTATTACCGACTACCTTAATACCAAAATTACCCGAAACAGGGTAGTTACCATTGAGGTTATAACCATAGCTACCGAAATACTGCTGCTTATTTTGGTAGGCTGTATGCCGCCATGGGTGCCTAACATAATAGTTACGCTTGTGGTATCCTTTTTAAGTGCCATACAGGTGCAAAGCTTTAGGGCAATTTACAACACACCATATGCCTGCACAATGTGTACGGGCAATCTGCGAAGCTCTGCCGAAAGGCTCCGTAAATATTTTTCCACTAAAGAAAAGGAGCACTTTACGCATTTTTTGCGTTACACAGCAATAAACACTGCATTTTTTACCGGTGCCGCAGCAGGAACGTTTTTCAGCAATTTAATCCACGAAAAAGCGGCCCTTGTAGTGTGCTTAATGCTTAGCCTGTCATTATTTATGATAGTAAATACTCGGCGTAAAAAGATTAATTTATCCCACTTTGAAAAATAACAGAAAAACGCCTTGCCGCAGCTTCAAAATGTCCCCCCTGTGCAAATCAAAAAAGACGGTAACAAAATACGGTTATTATACTAACAAAAGAAAAAGGTTCACGGCCTGCTAAAAGCCGTGAACCTTTTAAATCTGTTCATTTTTTCTGTAGCTTTCAAAGAATTACATACTGCTTATTCGTCGTCAGATATAATTGTAAGATGCTTGCCCGCATACTTGCCGTTTTCGTCCTTTTCAACTGTAACCTCGGCCTTTTTATCGCCTGCGTCGTTTGAATACTTAACAGTAAACTCGAACTGATATACTCCGTTTGTTTCTGTAAATTTGTCATTGTATGTAATGTCGGATATTGTGTCGTGCTTTTTAACTCTCTCTGCACAGTAGGCGTTAGCTGCGTCAAGTGCAAGCTCGTCATCGCTCTTGCTTGCGTTGTCGCTGTCACTGTCTGAACTGTCAGAGGAGCTGCTGTCACTGTCTGAACTGTCAGAGGAGCTGCTGTCACTGCTTGAACTGTCAGAGGAGCTGCTGTCATTGCTCACTTGAGTTGCAGATGTACTGCCTGCTTCTGTACCGTTACTCTTTTCAGAATTTGCACTTGTCACAAAGAGCAATACGATTGCAGCAATAACCAAAGCTATTGCAATAACACCTATTGCCGCATAGGTTCCGTCTGAAATTCTTTCTTTTATACCCGGCTTATTGTTCACAAAAATACCTCCTGTAAATAGAGCTGTGCTGATTTTTTCACAGCCTAAAAATAATACTTATATTCTATATTTAACCAACAGCTTTGTCAATACAAAGCAAAAAATTAACTGCCATTAACTAAAAAAGCATTGAATAATCTGTAATTTTACAAACAAAGGGCAGCCGCACCCGGGCCGGTACGACTGCCTTTTGTTTAATGGAATTTATATTAAGACAAAATATTCAAATTTTAAGAACAAAAAGTATGTTAAAAAAATAACTTACTTACTGTAACCATATTGTACTACAAAGCTTTTTGAAAATCCAGTGTATTTGTTATATTTTTATCAATTCGTTTAAACTGCACAATACAGCACAAACAAATACAGCATACTGACATACTCTATTTGCGTAAGGGCTTGTTAATATGCTGAATTACGGTAAACAACATTGCTTTTCAGAGCTTTTGTGTCAGTTTTTTGTGATTATTCTTTACCTAAAAATGGGTATATCTATTTACAATACAGAAAATAGAATTACAATATACGTTACTGTAGGTTGCTATAAATTATATTGTTTGATATAATAGGTAATTAGATGATTGTATCACAGAAAGGATTTGAAATAAATGAAGCTTGGAATGGTAGGTTTGCCAAATGTAGGCAAAAGTACACTGTTTAACGCAATAACAAACGCCGGTGCTCAGTCCGCTAACTATCCGTTTTGTACCATAGAGCCAAATGTGGGAGTGGTTTCTGTACCGGATAAAAGACTGGACAAGCTGGCAGAAATGTATGACCCCGATAAGTTTACGCCTGCTACAATAGAGTTTGTTGATATTGCCGGTTTGGTAAAGGGTGCTTCTAAGGGTGAGGGACTCGGAAATAAATTCCTGTCAAATATTCGTGAGGTAGACGCCGTTGTTCATGTTGTGCGTTGCTTTGATAATGACGACATTATTCATGTAGACGGTTCGGTTGATCCTGCAAGAGATATTGAAACTATTAATTTAGAGCTTGTTTTGTCTGACCTTGAAATGATTGAAAGAAGAATAGACAAAACTAAAAAGCTTATAAAGGCTGACAAAAAATATGCTGTTGACTTGGAGTTTTTTGAAAGAGTAAAGGCCGCCCTTGAAGAGGGAAGGTCAGCAAGAAGCGTTGAATGTAACGACGATGAAAAAGCCCTGTTAAATTCAGTTGCACTTTTGACAAACAAGCCTATTATATACGCAGCCAATGTAAGCGACACAGACTTTGCAAACGGCATTGAAAATAATGAATACTATAAGCAGGTTAAAGCAATAGCCGACAGCGAGCACGCTGCCGTACTTCCTATTTGTGCCGAGCTGGAGGAGCAGCTGGTAGATATGGAAAAGGAGGAGCGTGATATGTTCCTCAACGACATAGGCCTTACACAGTCCGGCCTTGACAGACTTATTACAGCCTGCTATGACCTATTGGGGCTTATATCCTACCTTACAGCCGGCAAGCAGGAGGTTAGAGCCTGGACTATTACAAAGGGTACAAAGGCTCCGCAGGCGGCAGGTAAAATCCACACCGACTTTGAGCGTGGCTTTATCAGAGCCGAGGTTATTTCCTTTGATGACCTTGTAAAGTGTGGTTCTATGACAGCTGCTAAAGAAAAAGGTCTTGTTCGCAGTGAGGGCAAGGAATATGTTATGCAGGACGGCGATGTTGTTTTGTTTAGATTCAATGTATAAGCCGTGCTTCATATTAAGCGTAATACTTTTTGGTCAAAATTAAATAATACATTAGTATCTGTTTATATAAATAACAGCCGTATTAAGGGCGGTAGGCTCTTAGTATGGCTGATTTTTTTATTTTGCAGTTTGTATATTGCAATTATGCAAGCCTTGAATTTTTGCCCTTGACCTGAAGCTTTAGATGTTAGTCTAAGATAACATATAATTTAATAAAAAACAGCTTAAACAGTGACTTAAGCAACAATAAACAAACCGGCGGCTGAGTAGGCTAAGGCTTTGCGAAAATCAAAAAAATAATTATTTTTTAAATTTTATGCAATTGCACTAACTCGCTTCTTGCAATTATAACTTGAAAAGCTGCAAATAAGTCTGTATAATAGACAGTGAGGTTGATTTTTTGCAAT
>OMAG01000670.1_pt1 | contig 12967 bp, 10 predicted proteins | sample 1673781 | NCBI WGS metagenome assembly OMAG01 (sample SAMEA103958127, study PRJEB25191) | human gut metagenome | biome: human-associated habitat [ENVO:00009003]; feature: intestine environment [ENVO:2100002]; material: feces | place: Germany | collected 2013/2015 | reverse complement strand
GCTTGTGGAGCCGAACAAGTACCCCAAGATGATCGAGATTGACGACACCTTGGAAGCAATGCAGGAGGTGGTCGGCGGTGTCATCGAGGAATATATGCCCTTTGAGGATGAGGTCGCCATCGTTTGCCACGAGGAGGGCAAGCTAATCGGGCTGCCGCCCAACCGCGCTGTCTATGCGGAGCCGGAAACGGTGGAGCTGACCTATTCCGAGCTGGCTGACCGCTTCCGAAACGCAGAGAGCGAGGGTAAAAAGCACCTGACCGGCTATATTGTTTTCTCTCAGGAGAGCTTCAACAAGCCCTACGATGAGAAGTCGAGAACCTATGCGGTAAGTTCCGACAACAAGGCATTCAAAGCCGGACTGGGCGGCTATTCCATCTACGGTACTTCTCTGGACGGTGTTGATCCGTGCCTGCGAATGGAGGGCTTGATGGCGGACGAAATGGGCGGTAAGGACGGTTGGAAAATTGAAAAATGCTTCTTAGTGGAAGATTCAAGAGAGGTCGCCGACATCATTCACGGCGATTTTTTTATTGCCCGTTCCAATGTCGCCGATGAGAAATACAGCAGCTTATCGGGCGAACAACTACTGAAGTACAAACGGCTTTTTCGGTATCCTGAGCGATTCCACGAAACCGCACACGGGATTGAGATCGAGCCGTTTAAGCCCGACAGGGCGGACAAAGAACGATAAATATCAGGAAAATACGGGGCAGCCCGACAGGTCTGCGTTAGCTTAGCGAGCAGACTGTTTTTACTCCTATCGGGCAAAAACAGTAAAAGCTCGTTAGGGGCTGCCCCTAATACCCCAATACAGGAAAGGATTTTGACTATGCACGAATTTCTATTCTTTATGATAGGCTTCCTGCTCGGCGGCATTATCGGTGTGACGATAATGTGCCTTATGCAGATCAACCGAATCAGCCGCACACCAAATATCCGAAAGGAGGACGAGGAACTGTGAAACGAACAGTCAAAAAACAGTTTTGGTTTTCAAAGGCGGAAGCACAGGACTTGCAGAAGAAAGCAAAGAAAACCTGCCTGTCTGAAGCGGCGCTTGTCCGTCTGCTGCTCCGTGGTTATGAGCCGAAGGAGAAGCCCGATGACCGTTTCTACGATGCGATGCGGGAGTTCTCCGCCATCGGCAATAACATCCATCAGATCTCCGTTAAGGCAAACGCCCTCGGCTTTATCGACACGCAGAAGCTGAACAGTGAGTTGGATCGTCTACACAAGTTTCAGGCAGATATGGAGCGTCAGTTTCTTCGACCCGGTGAGAGCAACCTGAAATGGCAGTAAGTAAGCTGTGGCCGGTCACGGTTCGCCTTGCGACCGTTCTCGACTACGCTTCCAATCCTGAGAAAACCACAAAGTCAAAGTCGAAGTACAGCGACGCCGATTATCAGGCACTCCGTGATGTAGTCGCCTATGCAAAGGACGGAGAGAAAACAGAACGGGAGCTGTTCTGTGAGGGCATCCACTGTAATCCGCAAACTGCCCGTGAGCAGTTCATCACGGTGAAAGAGCAATTCGGCAAGCCGGATGGCATCCAAGCCTATCACGGTTATCTCAGCTTTGAGGAAACCGACATCACACCGGAGCTTGCACAGCAGGTCGGTATGGCGTTCGCAGAAAGAATGTGGGGCGACCGGTTTCAAGTTCTTGTGACCACGCATCTGAATACGGAGCATCTTCACTGCCACTTCGTTGTGAACTCTGTTTCGTTCAGGGACGGCAAGCGATTCGTGAGCGACAACTGGGTCGTACAAAACCTTGAAAACGCATTGGAAACTTGGAACGAGAAGCTGGCAGAGATTTGGCAGCTTATCACGACTACGCCGCAGGACTTCAAAGGCGGTGGGATATGGGGCGTGATCGTCAACATCAACGGCGCAGTGCAGTCTATCGGACTTGCACTCCTTGTGCTGTTCTTTGTCGCCGGTATGGTCAAAACCTGCGGCTCGTTCACAGAAGTCAAGAAACCGGAACACGCTCTGAAGCTGTTCGTTCGCTTTGCCATCGCCAAGGGTGCCATCACCTACGGTATGGAGCTTATGCTTGCCCTGTTTAATATCGTCCAAGGCACGATCTCGACGATAATGGGGTCGGCGGGTTTCTCAACACCACAGCAAACAGTCTTGCCGCCTGAATTGATTACCAGCATTGAGGAATGCGGATTCTTTGAAAGCATACCGCTATGGGCTGTCACGCTCATCGGAGGGCTGTTCATCACCGTAATGTCATTCATTCTGATAATGACCGTGTACGGGAGATTTTTTAAGCTCTATATGTATACGGCACTTGCGCCCATTCCGCTTTCCACCTTCGCAGGTGAACCGAGTCAGAATGTGGGCAAGTCCTTCATCAAAAGCTACTGCGCCGTTTGCTTGGAGGGGGCAGTGATCGTGCTGTCCTGCATTATCTTCTCGCTTTTTGCGTCCTCACCACCCGTGGTCAATCCCGATGCGGCGGCGGTCACGCAGGTGTGGAGTTATATAGGCGAACTGCTCTTTAATATGCTCGTTCTCGTTGGATCGGTCAAGATGAGCGACCGTATTATCCGTGAGATGATGGGGCTGTAAGGAGCGCACTATGAAAAACAACACCAAAATCTATAACCGCTTCAAGGGGTTTACCCTTGAGGACTGCGATTGTCGATATTGTCTGTACTATGGTGGCAGACGCAAAGGCAAGGTGAACTGCCTTGCGGATGAATGCGTCTGTGCCGATGAAATCCGTCAGGCAAAGGAACGCTATCGCAGAGAAAGGAGCTTCAATGGAAGTTAAGATCAACCGAGAAATCCGCAACTATACGGAGGCAATGTTCTTTGGACTGTCTATGCGGCAGTTCATTTTTTCTGCCTGTGCCTGCGTGGTGGCAGTGGGACTCTATTTCCTGCTCAAGCCATATGTCGGCACGGAAACCGTATCGTGGATGTGCATTTTGGGAGCCGCACCCTTTGCGGCTCTCGGCTTTATCAAATACAACGGAATGACGGCGGAAAAGTTTGTATGGGCTTGGTTCAAATCCGAGTTCCTGATGCCAAAGAAACTGACCTTCCGTTCTACCAACACCTACTACGAAATGATGAAGCCTGAAATGGAACACAAGCAAAAGGAGGTATTGAAAGCCAATGATTAAAACGCTTCGCAACCTGCTCAAACAGGATAAAGAACGATTTGTTGTGCCGAGGGGCGTCCAGGATGTGATCCCCATCAAGGCGATTTACGATGACGGTATTTTTCAGGTGGGTAGAGATAAGTTCTCCAAGACCTACAAATTCAGCGACATCAACTATGCTGTCGCCAGTCGTGAGGATAAGGAAGCTATGTTCCTTGAGTATTCGGAGCTACTCAACAGCCTTGACAGCGGTGCAACCACCAAGATCACCATTAACAACCGCCGTTTGAACCGTGCGAACTTTGAGAAAACCATTCTTCTCCCCCTGAAGGGCGATGCTCTTGACGAGTACCGTGAGGAGTACAATCGGATGCTCCTTGATAAAGCAACCGGTGCAAACGCTATCATTCAGGAGAAGTACATCACCATTTCGGTGTGCAAGAAGAATGTGGAGGAAGCGAGAAACTACTTTGCCCGTGTGGGTGCCGACCTGATTGCCCACTTCGGGCGGCTCGGCAGTAAGTGCGTGGAGCTGGAGCCGGATGAACGACTTCGCATTTTCCACGATTTTTACCGTGCCGGTGAAGAAACGGAGTTCCGCTTCGACATCAAGGAAACCCGCAGAAAGGGACACGACTTCAAGGACTTCATCTGCCCGGACTCGATGGAGTTCACGGGCGACTATTTCAAGATTGGAGAGCGTTACGGCAGAGTGCTGTTCCTGCGGGAGTATGCTTCCTATATCAAGGACAGTATGGTAGCGGAAATGACCGACCTCAACCGCAATCTGATGATGTCCATTGATGTTATCCCCGTACCCACGGATGAAGCCGTGCGTGAAGCCGAAAGCCGTCTGCTCGGCGTGGAAACCAATGCGACCAACTGGCAGCGTCGGCAGAACGCCAACAACAACTTTTCTGCACAGCTTCCCTACGACATTGAACAGCAACGCAAGGAGATGAAGGAGTTCCTCGATGATCTGACGACCCGTGACCAGCGAATGATGTTTGCTGTTCTGACGATGGTTCACACGGCGGACACTAAGGAGCAACTCGATAACGACACCGAAGCTCTGCTTACTACGGCAAGAAAGCACCTTTGTCAGTTCGGTATTCTCAAGTTCCAGCAGCTTGACGGACTGAATACGGCGATGCCCTTCGGTGTCCGCAAGATTGAGTCGTTCCGTACTCTGACCACAGAGAGCCTTGCGGTCTTTATTCCGTTCCGTGTGCAGGACATTTGCCACACTAACGGCGTTTACTACGGTCAGAATGTCATTTCCCAAAATATGATTATCGCAGACCGCAGACAGCTCCTCAACGGCAACGAGTTCATTCTCGGTGTTTCGGGTGGTGGTAAATCTTTCACTGCAAAGAATGAAATCATCAATCAAATGCTATCGGGTGATTCGGATATTTTGCTAATAGATCCGGAGCGAGAGTACACTCCCCTTGTTCGAGCACTTGGCGGCGAGATTATCAACATCTCTGCCACTTCTCCCACCCATATCAATGCGATGGATATGAACCGGGAATACGGTGACGGTGCAAACCCCGTTATTCTGAAATCCGAGTTTATTATGTCCCTGTGCGAGCAGCTCATCGGCGGCAACAACCTCGGCGCAGTGCAGAAGTCTATCATTGACCGCTGTACGGCAAATGTCTACCGCACCTATCAGCAGAACAACTACACCGGCGAGGTGCCGACCTTGCAGGACTTCCGAGCGGAGCTTCTCAAGCAATCCGAACCCGAAGCGCAGGAAATCGCTCTTGCCATTGAGCTGTTTACAAACGGCTCTCTGAACACCTTTGCAAAGAAAACCAATGTAGACACGGACAATCGCCTGATTTGCTACGACATTCTTGATCTCGGCAAACAGCTTATGCCCATCGGTATGCTGGTCGTCCTTGACTCTATCCTGAACCGTATTACGCAGAACCGAGCCAAGGGCAAAAACACCTTCATCTTCATTGATGAGATCTACCTTCTGTTCCAGCACGAGTACAGTGCAAACTTCCTGTTCACCCTTTGGAAGCGTGTGCGAAAGTACGGCGCTTATGCCACGGGCATCACGCAGAATGTGGACGACCTGCTTCAGTCCCACACGGCAAGAACGATGCTGGCAAACTCCGAGTTCATTGTTATGCTCAATCAGGCATCCACAGACAGATTGGAGCTTGCGAAGCTGCTGAACATCTCGGACACCCAACTTTCCTATATCACCAATGTGGATGCCGGTCACGGACTGATCAAGGTCGGCTCCAGTCTTGTACCGTTTGCCAATAAATTCCCCAAGAACACGAAGCTCTACAAGCTGATGACCACCAAACCAGGCGAGGGTGCTTAACCCTCGCCGTTGGCGTCAAGAAAGGAAATTCAATGAAAAAGAAAATCTGTATGATTCTTATTGCGGTGTTTGTAGCCGTCCTCGGCGCAAGCACCTATTTTATTATCGATCACTACAAGGAGTCGAATAAGCAAGCTGAGCTTTATAGCGAGCTGGCTGACCTTGTGAATGCTGCGGCACAGACGGATGCTGCAACGGAACCGGCGGAGCAGATTCCATACTCCGAGGAAAAGATGCTTCTGCCGGAGCTTGCAGAGCTTTATCAGCAGAACGGCGATTTGGTGGGCTGGATCAGTATTGCAGATACTAACATCAATTATCCCGTGATGCAGTCGGTGAATGAGCCGAATTTCTATCTAAAGCACGGCTTTGATAAGGACTATTCCGACTATGGCTGTCCCTATGTGCAGGAGGATTGCGATGTGCAGGAGCCGTCCGACAATCTTGTCATCTATGGACACCATATGTCCAACGGTTCAATGTTTGCCCACCTTGAAAAGTTCAAGAACAAAGACTTTTGGAGCGAGCATCGGATAATCACCTTTAACACACTGACGGATAAGCAGGAGTATGAGATCGTTGCCGTATTCCGCACAGTGGTCTACACTGACAGTCCCGAAGCATTCAAGTTTTATCGCTTTATAGACGCAGAGAGTGCCAATGAGTTTGACGACTTCATTGCCAAGTGCAAGGAGCTGTCTTTCTATGATACCGGCGTGACCGCCGAATACGGCGATAAGCTCATTACGCTGTCTACCTGTGAGTACAGCCGCAACAACAGCCGTCTTGTGGTCGTGGCGAAGCACATAACGGAGGACGGTGGTGCAGATGCTGCCAAGCCTCACGCCGAAGCAACGGCAGAGGGCGAACGCCCTAATTAAGCGCCTTTGTGCTAATTATGATAACGGCAACTGCCTTGCGCTGGACAACGGAGAACCCTGCGTCTGTGTGCAAAGCATCTCATACTCACTGCTCTGTAAGTATTTCCGCAGTGCCGTCTTACCGGCAGAGCCTTTGTTGGAGGCGGCTATTCTCGGCACACGCTTTGAAAAGTGCGTGTCCTGCGGTGCGCCGATCATCAAGAAGGGCAACCGAAAGAAATATTGCGAGAAGTGCGCTCAAAGAGCTTACAAAGCTCAGCAGGCAGAGTACGCAAGAAGAAAACGGGCAGAGTCGAAAAATAGGCGCTGAAAAAGCCAGCAATATCAAGACTTTTCAGCTCCCGCACTTTGAGGGGTAAGGTGTTTATACCTTTACCCCTCGTTTTTAATTTAGGGGCGTTTGGGTACGCCCCAGAAAGGAGGGTTCAATGGCTGATATTAAAACGAGAGATGTCGTAAAAGGCACAATCAAGAAGATCGACAAAGCGGCAATCGCCGCAGACCGTATGCGCTCCGCCTATGTGCAGACGAAGGAAAAGGCAGAACACACAACGCACCCGGATGAGCATAATGCCGAGGAGTACGCCTCCGACCGAGTGGAAGGCGGCGTTGACCGTATCACGCACGAAGCGGCGCACCAGTTTGATAAGCAGGGGCGCAAGGGACTGGAAGAAACGAAACGGAATGTGTCCAAAGCAAAGGACGGTGTTCAAAAGTTTCGTGAAAAGCGTGCTACTGAGTCGATGAAAAGGCAGACTGTCCGCACCTCCGGGAATAAGACCATCAAGGCGGTCGAGCAAACGGAAAAGACGATCAAACAGTCTGCCAGGTCTGCCGGTAAGAAAACCATCAAGACTGCCGGGAAAGGTACAGCCAAAGCCGCACAGAGGTCGGTCAAGACCACGAAAACGGCAATCAAGACTACACAGCAGGCGGCAAAGACGGCGCAGAAAACCGCACAGGCTACGGTGAAAGCATCGCAAAAAGCTGCACAAGCCGCCAAAGCCACAGCCAAGGCAGCGGTTGCCGGTGTAAAAGCTGCCGTTAAAGCAACGATTGCCGCAGTCAAAGCAATCATTGCGGCAACAAAAGCATTGGTCGCTGCTATTGCCGCAGGCGGCTGGGTTGCCGTTGCGGTCATTGTCGTAATTTGCCTGATTGCACTGATCTGCGGCTCGGTTTTCGGGATATTCTTTTCCGGTGAGGATTCCGGCACGGGAATGTCGATGCAGACAGCCGTGCAGGAAATCAACGCCGATTACGATGCCAAGATGGAAGCGGAGAAAAACTCGGTAGCTTATGATAATATGGAGATCAGCGGCGGTCGAGCCGTGTGGAAGGATGTGCTTGCGGTCTATGCAGTCAAGACGAATACAGACACGGACAACCCGCAGGAGGTTGCCACGATGGACGAGAGTAAGAAGCAGATCCTCTCGGACATCTTTTGGGAGATGCACTCCATATCCTCCCGCAGTGAAAGCCACTCGGAAACGGAAATTACCGAAACGGACGACGGAAACGGCAACATCGTTCAGACGGAAACGACAGTCACAAAAACAACACTCTATATCACGGTTTCCCATCTGACAGTGGAGGAAATGGCTGATCTGTATGGCTTCAATGAGGAACAGCGGGAGTACCTTGCCGAGCTACTCAAGGACGAAAACAATTCCCTTTGGGCGGCAGTCCTTTACGGCATTCGTTATAGCGAGGATCAGATTGTCACCATCGCTCTTTCTCAGGTGGGCAATGTGGGCGGCGAACCGTACTGGTCTTGGTACGGCTTCGGAAGCCGTGTGGAATGGTGCGCTTGTTTTGTAAGCTGGTGTGCCGATCAGTGCGGCTATATCGACACTGGGGTTATACCCAAATATGCAGGCTGCGTGAACGGCGTCCAGTGGTTCAAAGACCGTGGACAGTGGATAGATGGCTCTGCCGAGCCTGTCCCCGGAATGATTATTTTCTTTGATTGGGATAATAAAGGTTCGTCGGGTCCGCAGGACGGACAATCTGACCACACCGGCATTGTCCAAAAGGTCGAGAACGGTATCGTTTATACCGTTGAGGGGAACTCAGGCGATAGTTGCCGAGTAAACCAGTACAGCGTGGGTCACTATGAAATCCTCGGATACGGAGTGCCGAATTATTAAATAGGAGTCTTGTTCTTGCAAGGCCCTCTCATTGCGCAACGAATGTTTGATTTCTAGTTTTGCGGTTATGGCGTTACCGCGTCTTGCACCGACAAAATAAACGATTTTGATTTTGACTGTCTGCACACTGAAAATCATGCGGATTATACAACTCATCTTAGAAGAATTGTGTTCCATAAATGTGCTGAATACAAATAAAGTGCACAGCTATGTATCTCATGATGGGCGGCATATTCTATCGATTCTTTTGCAATTGAATATACACTTTTGATAGAAAATACATAAAATAACAGTAAAAGCCGCTGACATATAACAAGCGGCTTTTACTATTCTGTCCTTTCAAATTCATAGCTCTTAATATATTCTACATATCTACGACCATACAGGACACGGACAATTTTAGATATTGTTAAAAAATCAGGGGAATCAAAAACTTTTTTCAAGAAACATGTCCCCAAAAGGCGATCTACGGACATATATAAGTATAAGGGCAAAAACCATTAAACAGAGAAAAAATAATGTAGGAGGTAATGAATGAGCAACAGAAGATTTGAATGGAAGAAGCTCCTGTGCATACTGCTGGTGTGTATATTTATGACGCAGCTTGTGCCGACGAGTGTTCTTGCAGAAGTTGTCAATGACGTTCAGGAGTTGCGAAAGACTGCGGATACCGTCATTGCGACAGAAGCTGAAGAACCGGCGACCATTGTCGGTGAAGTCGAGACTGAACGCGACGAGAGCGTAAAGCATTATCGGTTGAGCGACGGGTCGTTTGTGGCGACGCAGTACGCAGAGCCGGTGCATTACAAAGCTGCCGATGGGCAGTGGCGGGATATAGACAACACCCTGACGCTTGACGGGGAAGTGTATACGGCGCAGGCGGGAGAAGTCATAAGACAGTTTCCCAAAGATCTGAGTTCAGGTGAGCTCTTTGAAATCGCCTATTGTGACTACAGCCTGAGCATGTCAGTGGTCAGTTCCGACGACGGAGCTATTCCGTCGACCGGAGGCTCGAGCATCTCGCAGCCGTTGGAGCCGACGCTCGAAAGCGAGGCAAGCGTAGCAAATCCTGAGAACGTTAACGTTAAGGGACTTGAACCGGACTCTATACCGCTCCCAGCACGCCTCAGCTCCGAGATAAGCTATAAAGACGCTTACAAGGATACGGACATAGTATATAAAAACCACGGCTATAACATAAAAGAGAGCATTGTTGTCAATTCTCCGCAGAGTTCATACACCTATGCATTCCAAATGACGGCTAAGGGACTGAGTGCGGAGTTGACAGACGAAGGCTCGGTAGAACTGAAAAACGAGGAAGGCACAGAGATATTCACCATACCCGCACCGTATATGACAGATGCTGACGGAGCTTCATCTACGGAGGCGAGATATGTTCTTGCTGAGACAGATGACGGATACATACTAGGGCTCATTGCAAGTCCGGAGTGGATAAACGCCTCAGGCAGAGCATTCCCGGTGGTTATTGATCCGAGTGTTTATCTTCATTATAAAATCAGTGACATGAAGACCACATACCTGCGGCAAAACATGCCGGACAGCAAGAGCCCGTCGTATGCGGAAATACTGTGCGGCAGAAATAACACTAATTCTTACGGAGCCTGCAAGATGGTCGTGCAGGTCGAGTCACTGCCGTCAATCCCGAAAAACTGCGTTATGATAAATGCGCAGTTGGCAATGCTGCTTGCGGCAACGACGGTAGAACCCGATCCGTTTGAGATAACTATCAGCGCTTATTCGCTCAAGCGCACGGTGAGCGACCTTAAGAGCCTGACCTGGAACGGAGTTCATGGCACATCCGGTATCGGATACGATAGCACGATAATAGATCACAGAAAGATAACGGATGACGATCTTCAAAAATATGTGTCATGGGATGTAACGAGTGCTGCGAAGAACTGGTACAGCAGTACGGCTAAGAAGGGGGCACTCATATTTGAGTCTCTCAACCAGTATACCAGTCACGGTTTTGCAAAGTTTATAGGTCATGACTGGTATGAGAATAGCCCGTATTTTATAGTCAATTACCGCAACACGGTCGGCCTTGAGGACTATTACACCTATCAGACAGTGTCGGCAGCGCGCGGCGGAACCGTGCATATAGGGGACTACAGCAGCCAGCTTACCCTTGTGAATACCATTGCAAGCTACAATACCGATGCGATCAGCACAGATGTAAGCCTTGTATATAATACCGCATATGCAAGCAGAAACTTTAGCGGCTCGGGCGACGGTATGAATGTACCTGATTTGAGCTATATGAAAATAGGCCTCGGCTGGAAGCTGTCAGTCGCACAGACGCTGAAGGAAGTGTCGCTCAGCGGAACCACTTACATCGTCTACAACGACGCCGACGGCACAGAGCATTACTTCAGCGGCAGCTCCGGTACCTATAAGGACGAGGACGGCCTTGGGCTTACGATCGTCAAAAGCAGCAGCGGATACACCATGACGGATACGGATAAGTATCACACATGGACGTTTTCAAATTATGGTTTGCTGACGAAAATCGCGGATTCCAACAATAATGCCGTAAATATAAATTATTCAAACAGCCATATCAGCTCTATCACGGCAAAATCCAACGGAGGAACGACCGTAACCGTTGCAACACTAACGTATGACTCAAATAATTATCTGAAGACAATCGTAGATAACTTAAACAGAACCACGGAATTTACTTATTCCGGTGGGGTGCTGAGTAAAATAAAATATGCTGACGGAACAACGGTAGACTATTCATACGATAGTGGATACCTAACTCGCATATATGACAATGAAAGCCTGTACGGACTGACGTTCACATACTGGAATGGTATATTCGGCGGAAAACGAGTATACCAAGTTCAGGAGTTTTCCGGCTCTACAAACAAATTAGGAAATGCATTCCACTGCTACAAAAACTCAGAGCAGCTGACATCCTACAGATTCTATGGTGCTGATCATGAAGTGGACGCAGACAATGAAAGCGACAGCACAGCTGACGATATCGTAGTATTCTACGCTTTTGACAATGCAGGGCGCACGATCTGCTCATACGAGACCAATCATAACAAAACCAAGGTGACGGGCTCTTCGGCGGCAAGCTATACGCAAAACAGCGAAACATCCGGGAAAAACAATCGCCTTACGAGCGCTGGGGCGATGGGCATGACCTATCCCGCGGTGTCGGCCGACGGCGGCTTTGAAGTCAAGAGCATTGGAAAGACCACCGGCACAGCTTCGATCATAACTACGACAACGACGGACGATGCGAGAGTTCACATGGGCTTTAAATCGCTGTGCATTACAAACAGCGGAGCGGGCTATGTAAAAGCAAGCCTCGCGTCGGGCGAGACCTACACAGTGTCATGCTACGTTCAAAACTCTTCCACAACGTGGAGTAGCGGCGCTTACGGCAAGATATCGGTGCTCAATTCGTCCGGCACGGAAGTAGAAGCCTCGCAGCAGTTTACCACGAAGACAAGCAGCGATATTGACGACGGCTGGGAGCGCATAAGCTATACATTTGCGTCGCCCGGCACGGGAACATACTACATCGGCGTATCGGCTGGCGGCTTCAGCGGAAGCTATTATGTCGATGACATTCAGATAGACACGGGCGCGCTCGCCGGTTCCAAGAACCTTGTAAACGGCGGCAAGCCCAACTCAACGGAATACTGGGGCCTTTCCCAGCTGACCTACGATTCGAGCTCGCAGTCGGGATCACCGTTCGGAGCGGGCGTTTTCAAGATAAGCGGCGACATCAGCACGAACAAGCTCGGCGCGGTGAACGTAAACATAAACGAGAAAAGCGGCGGCACATACATCGTATCGGGCTGGGGCAAAGCGACGGCGGTAGGCAGCACGGCGACTGCGTACGAAGGTGAAAAGCCCTACTTCGGCATGCTCGCGGCAGTGTATTATACCGGCGTGAGCGGAGAGGAATGGCATTTCATCCCGTTCAGCAAGGACTACACGGACTGGCAGTTTGCAAGCGGCATCGTTGTTCCGAAGCAGGATAAGCCGGTGAAAATGATAAAGGTCTACTTTATCTACAAAAACAACGGCGGCACAGCGTATTTCGATAACATCAGCCTGACGAAGGAGCCGTGCAGCAGCTACACCTACGACGACAAGGGCAACCCCGTATCGGCCAAGGAGGGCGGTGCAAAAACGAACTGCGAGTACCAGTCCGGCACGAGCATCCTGACCAAATACACCGCGTCCACGGGCGTGACCTCGAGCTTCACCTACGCGCCGACGACGCATAACCTGAACACCGTAACGTCGGCGGGAGTCACGACAACGAACACGCACAACTCGGCAGGGCTTGTGACACAGAGCGTGAGCACGGGCGGCGGACAGAAGCAAAAAACGTCGGCGACGTATGACAGCTACGGGCAAAAGACCTCGTCAACGGACGTGAACAACACGACGACGAGCTATGACCGCAGCTATTACACCG
>OMAG01000663.1_pt1 | contig 13034 bp, 8 predicted proteins | sample 1673781 | NCBI WGS metagenome assembly OMAG01 (sample SAMEA103958127, study PRJEB25191) | human gut metagenome | biome: human-associated habitat [ENVO:00009003]; feature: intestine environment [ENVO:2100002]; material: feces | place: Germany | collected 2013/2015 | reverse complement strand
GCCGTGCGGCGGTGGCCGCATGTACGTCCTCGCCGTGTTCGAAAGCCGCGATCAGCGACTCGTCACCGCTCAAGTGGGCCATCAGGCGCAATTCCACCTGGCTGTAATCGGCCGAAAGCAGCAGGTGCTCGTCGTCCGAAGGGATGAACGCCTTCCGGATCCGGCGTCCCAACTCGTCCCGCACGGGAATATTTTGCAGGTTGGGATTGGTCGAGGAGAGCCGTCCGGTAGCTGTCACGGCCTGGTTGAAGGAAGTATGGATCTTGCCCGTCGCCGGATTGACCAGTAGGGGCAACGCCTCCACATAGGTCGAAAGCAGCTTCTTCACGCCCCGGTATTCGAGAATTTTATCGACGATCTCGTATTTGTGGGCGAAGGTCTGCAAGTACTCCTCCTCGGTCGAAAACTGTTTGGTCCGAGTCATCTTGGGCTTCTCCGCGATGCGGAGCTTCCCGAAGAGCACCTCGCCCAACTGCCGCGCCGAATTGACGTTGAGCGACGGCTCGTCCGCCAAACGGCGGATCTCTCTCTCCAGATCGTTGAGGGTTTTATTGAGTTCGACGGCATACTCGGCCAGCGCCGCCGTGTCGATGCGCACGCCCGCCATCTCGATTTCGGCCAGCACAGCGATCATCGGCTCCTCGACCTCGAGGTAAAGCCCTCCGAGTCCGAGTTGTTCGACCTGCGGCCACAGCACCTGTTTCAAACGCAGCGTCACGTCGGCATCCTCGGCGGCGTATTCGGCCACCCGCTCCAGCGAAATCATGTCCATAGTCAGCTGCCGGGCTCCCTTGCCGATGAGCGAAGTGATCGAAATCGGCCGGTAATTGAGGTAGCGCATCGCCAGCGCATCCATGTTGTGACGCGACTCGGGATCGAGCAGGTAATGGAGGATCATCGTATCGTAAAGCCGGCCGCGAATCTCGACCCCCAGGCGACCGAGCACCATCAGATCGAATTTGATGTTCTGCCCGATCTTGGCGATCTTCTCGTCAGCGAACAGCGGCCGGATAAGGGCCGCATATTCAGCCGTATTGGATTCATTGAACGGAATATACCACGCCTCGTAAGGACATACCGCGAGCGAAAGCCCCACAATCCGGTCGTTGAAAATGTCGAATCCCGTCGTTTCGGTATCGAAACAAAACTCCGGACAGGCCGCCACTTCGCGCAGGACAGCCTCCAGCTCCTGCACCGTACGCACGATCGTATAGGCGTGGGGTGTGGTTTGCGCCGTGGCGAACTCCTCGCTTTCCGCCGTCTGTTCATCGGACGGCGCCGATCCCCGGGTTCGGCTGCGGGAGCGAACAGATCTCCCTGCCCCGCCAGCGCAGCTTTTTTAGCGGCTGCGGACTTCGCACGCGCCACCTCCGCCAACTGGGTCTGGGCCGCCTGACGGGGCCCTTCGGGCAGCGGTTCGGCAGGAGCTAGGTTCGTCAGATCGTTCAGGAATATCCGGAAATCCAGCTCGGCGAAAAGGGCCTTCAGCTCGTCGATCCTGGGGGCGCACACCGTCAAATCTTCCTCCCGAAAGTCGATCGGCACGTCCAGGCAGATGGTCGTCAGCCGCTTGGCCAACAGGAGTTTGTCGCCCCACTCGGCGATCTTCTCACCCTGCCGGCCCTTGATCCGATCGGCGTTTTGCAGGATATTTTCCACCGTCCCCCACTCCTGCACCAGCTTGCAGGCGGTTTTTTCCCCGATGCCCGGCACGCCGGGAATGTTGTCCGAAGCATCGCCCCACAACGCCAGGATGTCGCGTACCAACTGCGGATTCTCGATGCCGTATTTCTCGCGGATCGCCTCCCGGCCGACGATTTCGATACCGTCGTTGCCTTTCTGTTTGTAGATCTTACAGTTGTCGCAAACCAACTGTCCGTAGTCCTTGTCGGGCGTAACCATGAAAACGTCGTAACCCGCCTCGACGCCCTTGTGCGCGAGCGTGCCGATCACATCGTCGGCCTCGTAACCGGGCACCTCCAGCACCGGAATACACATCGCCTCGACGATCCGCTTGACATAAGGCACCGACAACAGGATATCCTCCGGCGTTTCGGCACGGTTGGCCTTGTATTCGGGGAAAATTTCGCGGCGGAAACTGCCGCCTTTCGGGTCGAACGCGACGCCCAGCAGGTCGGGATGCTCCCGTTTCTGGATGTCGCGCAGAAATTTCGTGAAACCGAACACCACCGAGGTATTCATCCCCACACGATTACGCATGGGACGCCCCATGAACGCATAATAATACTTGAAAATCAATGCATAGGCATCGACAAGAAAGAGTTTTTTCATCGGATTCTATCGGTTATCCTCGGCCATCCACTCGGCGAACGAAGTCGCCGTTTCGTGCAGACGCAGGGCATGGAGCTTGACATGGGACGGCAGGTCGGCTTCGATGCGGGCGGCGAAATCCGCGAGCATATTCTCGCACGTAGGCTGATAATCGACCAGCACGATGCGGCCGAAGCGACAGCCGATCTGTTCCGCTACACGGGTGCTTTCGGCCGTGCGGCGCATGACGAAAGCATGGTCGAGGCGGGAGAGGATCTGTTCGTTCACAATCCGTTTCAGCTCTCCGAAATCCATCACCATGCCGAACTTGGGATTCGACTCGTCGGCGCAAGGCGTCCCCTTGACCGTCACGAACAGGCGGTAGGAGTGGCCGTGAATCTCGCGGCAAAGGCCGTCGTAACCCTCCAGCGCATGAGCCGCCTCGAATGTAAACTCCTTGGTAAGACGAATGATCGTCGGTTTTTTCTCATTTTCCATAGCCTCTGCAAGGTAGTCACAATTTTCGGGATTCGCAAGGATGCAGGACCCGGGAGCCATAAAAAACGGGACGCACCCGCAGGCACGTCCCGTCGTTTCCTATTCCCGTCCTCTTTTCAACGCTCCGCAGCCCGGATGAAATCGATGCTCACCTGGCGTTGGAAAGCCTCGTTGAGCGAAATGAAGGTCTGGGTGGTCGAAATGCCCTGGATACGCAGAATTCCGTCGAAAATGGTTTTCATCAGGTGTTCGTTGTCCAGGCAGTAGAGTTTTACCAGAATGTTGAAATTTCCGGTGATGAAGTGGCACTCCACGATCTCGGGAACCTTCTTCAGCTCCTCGATGGCCTCCGAGAGGAGCTTCGGGTCGCGCAGCGTGATGCTCACGTGGGCGCAGACGTCGAAGCCCATCATCTTGGGATTCACCACAAGACGGCTGCCGAGGATCACGCCGGCCTCGTCGAGCTTGCGGATACGCTGGTGGATGGCGGCTCCCGAGATGCCGCACTCGCGGGCGATCTCCAGGAACGGCATGCGGGCGTTCTTGATCAGGTATTTGAGGATCTTGCGGTCGATTGCGTCTAATGAGGTCTTAGGCATATGAGGATTGGTTATTTGATGACATTCAGTTCTTTGCCGACCTTGGTGAAGGCTGCGATGCAACGATCCAGCTGGTCGGTGGTATGGCCTGCCGACACCTGCACGCGGATGCGGGCCTGGCCTTTCGGCACTACCGGGTAGTAGAAGCCGGTAACATAAATGCCTTCTTCCTGCATCTTGGCAGCAAAATCCTGAGACAGTTTCGCATCATAAAGCATCACAGCACAAATCGCGCTCTGAGTTGGTTTGATGTCAAAACCAGCAGCCAGCATCCTGTCACGGAAATAATTCACATTATCCATCAACTTAGTATGCAAGGCATCACTTTCCTTCAACATCTTAAACATTTCCAAGCTAGCACCGATAATGGCAGGAGCTACAGAATTAGAGAATAAATAAGGACGTGAACGCTGGCGCAACATATCAATAATTTCTTTCTTACCGGTGGTAAATCCTCCCATTGCCCCACCAAATGCTTTCCCTAATGTACCAGTAAAAATATCCACACGACCGTATGCTTTAAATTGTTCGGCCACGCCATGCCCTGTAGGACCTACTACACCGGCCGAATGAGATTCATCCACCATTACCAACGCGTCATATTTTTCCGCCAGTTCACAAATCTTATCCAATGGAGCCACATTACCATCCATCGAGAATACACCATCTGTAGCAATAATACGATGACGCTGTGCCTGCGCTTCCTGCAAACAACGTTCCAAGTCAGCCATATCAGCATTAGCGTAACGATAGCGTTTTGCCTTACACAAACGTACACCATCTATAATAGATGCATGATTCAACGCATCTGAAATAATAGCGTCTTCTTCTGTAAACAGCGGTTCGAACAAACCACCGTTAGCATCAAAACAAGCAGCATAAAGTATAGTATCTTCTGTTTTAAAATAATCAGAAATGGCAGCTTCCAGCTGTTTGTGTAAATCCTGAGTCCCACAGATAAAGCGTACGGAAGACATACCGAAGCCATGTGTATCCATTGCCTCTTTGGCAGCATTGATCAAACGTTGGTTATCTGACAAACCTAAATAATTGTTGGCACAAAAGTTCAACACATCTTCTCCGTCATTCACCTTGATGTCTGCACGCTGAGGTGTGGTAATGATACGTTCATTTTTATACAATCCGGCTGCCTTAATATCAGCCAGTTCCTTCGCAAGGAACTCCTTCATTTTACCATACATAGCTTTGTTTTTTTATTAAGTATATAGTTTAAGTTTAAAAATCAGTCTGACTTGACAAAGTTCTTATTTTTTTTTGATATCCAATTAAATTATAGAGAAAATTTTGATAAAATATGCAGTTTTCTATCTATCTTTGCTTCCAAAAGGAAACTTAAAGCAAATAGCAAACTATGAAAAATGTATTAATTATCGGCTCCACCGGTCAGATCGGTTCGGAACTAACCATGAAATTGAGAAGTATTTACAATGGTAATATCGTAGCCGGATATATTCCCGGTGCCGAGCCTAAAGGGGAATTAAAAGAATCAGGCCCTTCTGCCATCGTAGATATCACCAATGAACAACAAATTGCCGAAACTGTATCAAAGTACAACATCGACACCATTTACAATCTGGCAGCCTTACTCTCGGCTGTAGCAGAAGCCAAACCTCAACTAGCATGGAAAATAGGCATGGGAGGCCTGTTTAATGTATTGGAAGTAGCACGCGAAATGGGTTGTGCCGTATTTACCCCAAGTTCTATCGGTGTCTTCGGTAACAACACCCCTAAAGACAAGACTCCACAAGACACTATCCGTAATCCGCGTACCATGTATGGCGTTACAAAAGTATCAGGAGAATTACTGAGCGATTATTACCATATCCGTTTTGGTGTAGATACCCGTTCCGTTCGTTTCCCCGGATTAATTTCGTATGTCACACCTCCGGGTGGCGGGACCACTGATTATGCTGTAGACATCTATTATTCGGCTGTAAAAGGTGAAAAATTTGAATGTCCTATCGCAGCCGATACATTCATGGATATGATGTATATGCCTGATGGTTTACGTGCAGCCATTGAAATCATGGAAGCGAATCCCGACAAACTAATTCATCGCAATTCGTTCAACATTGCTTCAATGAGTTTTGATCCGGAAATTATTTATAACAATATAAAGAAGTATATGCCCGACTTCCATATGGAGTACAAAGTAGATCCACTACGTCAAGCTATCGCCGAATCATGGCCGAACTCACTGGACGACACTTGTGCCCGTGAGGAATGGGGATGGAAACCGGAATATGATCTAGACAGTATGACACAGGATATGCTTGCCAAACTAAAAGTACGATTCAATAAATAAACCACTAATATTGAATGTATAAAAATAGCCTTCTCTATTCTATATGGAAAAGATAGAGAAGGCTATTTTTATACATTTCTTGCACTTATATAAAATTTTGATCGTATCTTCGTGCAAATTAACATACTGATTAAAAACATACTATGAATACAAGAGCTATTACCAAAAACAAGAAAGTCGTTACATTCGGAGAAGTAATGTTAAGGCTGACCACCCCCAATTTCCAGCGCTTTTCCCAAACAAACGAGTTTATTGCTACTTATGGAGGAAGTGAAGCGAATGTAGCCATATCACTGGTCAACTTCGGCATCTCCACAGAATTCGTTACCAGACTTCCCGAGAATGCAATGGCACAAGCTTGTGTAAACTCACTCCAAGCTTACGGATTAGGTACAGACGGCATTATTTATGGCGGGAAACGCATGGGATTATACTTTCTGGAGAGCGGTGCAGCATTTCGTAACTCCAATGTAGTATATGACCGTGAAGGATCTTCCTTTGCCACTTTACGTCCCGGCATGATAGACTGGGAAAAGATTCTTTCCGATGCAGGCTGGTTCCACTGGTCGGGTATAGCGGCGTCCCTGTCACAGGAAGGAGCAGATACCTGCCTGGAAGCACTACAAACAGCAGACCGTCTAGGGTTAACTATCTCGTGCGATTTGAATTTCCGCAAAAAATTATGGAATTACGGTAAATCCGCTTCAGAAGTAATGCTCCCTCTTGTCCAATATAATGATGTCATTTTTGGTGCAGAACCCGAATACAAAGAAATTTTCGGCATTCCCCCGGTAGGTTTTAAAGCTGTAGACACCTCATATCCATTAGATTTGTCCGGTTTCAAAGTATTCGGTCAAAAAGTATCAGAACAAGCGCCCCGATGCCAGAAAATATTTCTGGAATTGCGTAATACCATCACTTCCAATCACAATCTGCTGGCAGCCATACTTTATTCTAAAGGGACATTAAGGCATACCGGTATTTACGATATTGTCCATGAGGTAGACCGTGTAGGTGCAGGAGATGCATTTGTAGGCGGCATGATTTATGGTTTGCTGACCTACTCCGACAATGACCAAAAAACATTAGAATTCGCCCTTGCCGCATCTGCATTAAAAAATACCATATATGGAGATTTCAATCAAGTAACAGTAGAAGAAGTGGAAGGATTAATGCAAGGAAACACTTCAGGAAGAGTAGTCAGATAACTATTTTCATGATTATAGCCAAACAGAATTGATCTGCAAGATACAGCGTAAAAAAGCAAGTTAACTTCATGGGACAAGCAAGTTAAGTTGAAATGCCAAGTAAGCTAAGTTACTTACCCAATGTACTTAAGTTAATTTTTGAAGCCACAGAAGATTCATCTATCCTTTTTCCACAAATCAATTCCATTCAGTCATTATAAAAGGAGGAGGATTCTCATGATATGAGCATCCTCCTCTTTTTATTTATTTCTTAAAAGAAACTTTCTTTTTATGCCTTTGTTTCTTCCGGCATCTTGTTGCCCATAGTCAGGTAAGCGATAGGAGCAGCAATGAAGATGGAAGACAACGTACCGATCACAACGCCCAAAATCATTGCAAAAGCGAAGCTGCGGATACTGTCACCACCCAGCACAAAGATACACAACAATACGATTAATGTACTTAATGAAGTATTGATGGTACGAGCCAAAGTAGTATTCAGTGAATCGTTAAACAACTGCATACGGTTACGTTTCGGATACAGACCGAAGAACTCACGGATACGGTCAAAGATAACCACCTTGTCATTGATAGAATAACCGATAGCGGTCAAAACGGCACCAATGAAGGTCTGGTCAATTTCCAATGAGAACGGAACCCATCCATAACATAATGAGTATGCACCGATAATCAGAATAGTATCGACAGCCAATGCAACAGTCGCACCCACACTATAAGCTACATTGCGGAAACGCAGCAAGATATACAAACCGATAGCCACCAGTGCAAACAATACAGACCAAATAGCCGATGTCTTGATATCATCAGCGATACTGGGACCTACTTTCTGAGAACTGATAATAGAACCACCGACACGATTATCACGATCAATAAAGATTTCCAATGTAGTACCTTCGCCCAGCAAGTTACCATCTTTCAAAGACTGATACAAGAACTCTTCAATTTCGGAGTCGATAGTAGGAGACTCTTCATTAATACGGTAGTTGGTTGTAATACGGATTGTCTTCTTATCCGTACCCAAGGCGATAGCCTGTACATTATCTTCTGTGATTTTCTTCTTCAACAAGTCACGCACTGTTTCAGGTTCAACCTGCTGTTCAAACTGAACTACGAAGTTACGTCCACCGGTAAAGTCAATACTCTGCGCCAAACCACGGATAAAGAATGAAATGATACAGATAACGATAATCGCTCCGAATACCGTGAATGAACGTTTCATCATTCCCATAAAGTTGTAATTCACGTTCTGCATCAGGTTCTTGGAAATCCCTGTAGTGAATGTCAAGTTCAACCACTTGTCTTTATTCATGAAGTGCTCATAAACAATACGAGTCAAGAATACTGCTGTAAAGAATGAGCAGAGGATACCGATAATCAACGTAGTGGCAAAACCACGGATCGGCCCCGTACCGAAATAGAACAGAATGATACCAGTGATAATTGATGTCAAGTTTGAGTCAAAAATAGCAGAGAATGCGTTAGAATAACCGTCTGCTAAAGCAGCCTTAACAGTTTTACCGGCTCTCAATTCTTCTTTTGTACGTTCATAAATCAACACGTTAGCATCTACAGCCATACCCAATGACAACACCATACCGGCAATACCAGACATGGTCAGTGCAGCTTGGAACGAGGTAAGGATTCCTAATGTGAAGAAGAAGTTAACAACCAATGCGCAGTTGGCAACCATACCCGGAATCAATCCGTACATAGCGCACATATAGATCATCAACAGAATCAACGCAACAACAAATGAAATGATACCTTGATTGATAGATTCCTGACCCAATGACGGACCAACGATATCCTCCTGAACGATACGTGCAGGAGCAGGCATCTTACCAGACTTCAATACGTTAGCCAAGTCTTTTGTCACCTCCGGAGTAAAGTTACCGGTAATCTGAGAGTGTCCGCCCGTAATTTCACCGTTTACATTCGGAGCGCTGTATACGTAACCATCCAGTACGATAGCGATAGCCTTGCCTACATTGTTCTTTGTCAGAACAGCCCAGCGGCGCGCGCCGTCAGTGTTCATAGACATACTGACACAAGGCTTGTTGAACTGGTCATATTCATCTTTAGCATCAGTGATCACATCACCTTCCAACGGAGCACGTCCGTTACGTTCAGTAGACTTGATAGCATACAATTCAAAGATACGTCCCTGCTTGTCAAAATCAGCAGCCTTTACACCCCATTTCAAACGAAGATCTTTCGGCAACATTTCTTTCACTTCTTTCATAGCAAGGTACTGGTTTATAATCGGCATAACCTACCACCGACCCGTAACCATTCGGATTTAATTGAAGAACAGAAGCCAACGGATGTTCTTTCTTCATCTGCTCCATTGCGGCAGAGTTACTTGCCGTTTCGCCTTTCAATGCGGCTGCAAGACTGTCGGCAGCAGAAATTGCAGAAGCCTGTGCAACAGCAACAGTATCAGCTGCTACAGAATCAGCAGAAGCAGCACCACTTTCAACAGCAAGAATATCACGCAGTCTGTTATCTACAGAAGAAAGATAAGGAACTATTTCTTTTGCGTCGAAAGTTTCCCAGAATTCCAAGTTAGCAGATCCCTGCAACAGTTTTCTGACACGTTCCGGTTCTTTGATACCCGGTAGTTCCACCATGATACGGCCCATCTTTCCTTCCAATGCCTGAATGTTAGGCTGTGCCACACCAAAACGGTCAATACGTGTACGTAATACATTATAAGAGTTGTCGATAGCAGCCTTTACCTCTTCGCGCAATACTTTTTCAACTTCACTGTCGGAACTGCGGGTGGTTACTTTGTCTTTCAACTGCTGAGTAGCAAATAATTCAGCCAATTTGCCATTGGGAGCTTGTTTCTTATACTCTTTTACAAAAAGAGTGATAAAGTCATCCTGACTAGTGATAGATTGTTTTGATGCTTCTGCAACCGCTTTGTTAAAAGCTTCATCAGTCTTGTTGTCAGCCAAAGCCTTCACTACATCCGGTACAGAAACTTCAAGGATAACGTTCATACCACCTTTCAGGTCTAGACCCAGACCAATCTCCATCTCGCGACACTGTTTCAGCGTATAACTACCCAAATAAACTTTTTCATTCTGCATAGAATCAAGGTAATGTGCTTCACCTTTCGGGTCTTGTGCCGCTTTGTCCATGTGATAGCGGGTCACAAAAGAGAAAGAAAGATAAAACACACATACAAGGGTGAGTAATACCGCAAAAACCTTTACAAATCCTTTGTTTTGCATGTTACTTTTAGTTTATTATGATTACTTTTTTAATTAATTTCTGTTGCGTACAAGGCTGCAAATATAGTTTTTTTTTCACATTCCCACGGTATCAAACACAAATATTTAGATTCCAAAAGAGAAAAAAGGCTGCAAAAGCATTTTTTGCAGCCTAAATTATTCTATCTCACAGCCTATTTTATTTCAAACCCCTATTTTTAAGCAAGGGCTCCAAGCTGGGATCAGCCCCACGAAAACCTCTGTAAAGGGTCATAGGATCTTCCGTTCCACCTTTCTCTAGAATATTTTTACGGAACGAGTCTGCGGTATTTTTATCGAACACTCCATGTTCTTTAAACGCTTCAAAAGCATCCGTGTCAAGAACTTCTGCCCATAGATAGCTGTAATACCCAGCAGCATATCCACCTATAATATGACTAAAATAAGTGGCGCGATACCGAGGAGCTATTTCAGGAATCAGCCCCAGCTTGTCCATCGTTTCTTTTTCAAAAGCAACGACATTCAGATTTTCTGTATCAGTCAGGTTATGCAGTTCCATATCAAGCAAAGCGGCTGCCAATAATTCCGTAGTCATAAAACCTTGATTAAAAGTACCCTGATTTTGGATTTTCGTAATCAACTCATCCGGAATCACTTCTCTTGTTTCATAATGCTTGGCATAGAGTTTCAGCACTTCAGGTTCTACAGCCCAGTGTTCCATAATCTGTGAAGGAAGTTCTACAAAATCCTGCGCCACACTGGTACCAGACACTCCTTTGTAGTTACACTTGGTCAGCATACCGTGCAATGCATGTCCAAACTCATGAAACATGGTTTCCACCTCATCCAAAGTCAGTAAAGAAGGCATATTTCCTGCAGGTTTAGTAAAACTTGCCACATTATAAATTAAAGGACGTACTTCACCGGCCTGTTCACGAAAATTACTCATCCATGCGCCACCACGCTTACCTGCGCGTGGAAAGTAATCTGCATAGAACAATCCCAAAAATGAGCCATCGGCATCCTTTACTTCATACACTTTCACATCAGACTCATATACGGGCACATCATTCAGTTCGGTCAATGTAATGCCATACAATTTGTTGGCCACGGTATACAATCCGCTACGCACATCTTCCAAACTGAAATAGGGTTTGATTTCATCTTCATTCAAATCATACTTTTCCTGACGCAATTTTTCGGCATAATACCACCAGTCCCATGCAGCCAGCTTCTCTCCCTTACCTTCCTTATCCATTATTTTCTGCAACTCGGCGGCCTCTTTCTTTGCATTTTCCAGTGAGTATCCCCACAGGTTATTCAAGAAATCCATGACTGTCTGCGAATTCTTAGCCATGTTCTCATCCAGTACAAAATTGGAATAACAATCGAATCCTAATAATTTTGCCTGTTCCAAACGCAATGCCATAATCTTTCCCAATATCTCTTTATTGTCATTCGCATCATCATGATTCCCCCGGTTGATATAAGCTTCATAAATATTTTTTCTTAGCTCACGGTTTTCAGCATATTGCAAAAAAGGCAAGCGACTGGAGTTTTGCAAAGTGAATAGCCATTTCCCTTCTTTTCCAGCAGCTTTCGCTTCCTCTGCGGCCCCCGCTTTCACCCATTCGGGTAACCCGGCCAAATCAGCCTCATTCTCGATAACCAACTGATAAGCGTTATTCTCATTTAAGATATGATTGTCGAAAGCAATCCCCAAAGTCGACAATTCTTTATTGATCTCCCTCAAACGGGATTGTTTTCCGGCATCCAGTCCGGCACCCGAACGGACAAAAGCTTTATAATACTTGTCCAACAGCCGGTGTTGCTCAGTCGTAAGAGTTATCTTACCTTCCTTTTCCTGTTGATGCACATCAGCCACCCGTTTATACAAATCCTGATTCAAATAAATATTATCACTATGTTCTGAAAGTACAGGAGCCATCTTTTCATTCAAGGCCGTCAACGAATCATTTGTATCCGCTTCGGTCAATGCAAAAAACACCCCACTTACTCTCGCCAGAATCCCGCCACTTTTATCCAGCGCCACAATGGTATTTTCAAAAGTAGGTTCCTCGGGATTATCAACTATTGCCTTAATTTCCGCATTCTGCTCCTCTATTCCTTTCAAGAAAGCAGGCTCATAATGCTCCAGTCTGATCTTAGTAAAATCGGGAGCACCGTACTCGGTCTGGAATTCCGTAAAGAACGGATTCATTTCTGTTTTCTGTTCACATGCACACATTACACAACACGTCGCTAACGTAAATAATAGTCTTTTCATAATCTGTCAATTAAAGGTATGTAAAATCACTTCTCCGCCACATAACACCAAATGGGGTAATGATCCGAACTCTTTATCGTATTATCCACCGTACAACGGTAAGATTTTAAATTCTTGCTCAATAAAATATTGTCTATTCTGAAATAAAAATGATTTTGATTATAAGATATGCCAAAGCCGTTTCCCGACTCCACAAAAGCATCATTCAGGCCTTCCCCTACCACCCTGTGAGTGTATGATATAGGAGAATCATTGAAGTCACCGCATACAATTATGCCTCCCCCTTTGTAACCGGCCACCAAACGAGCTATGGAATCAGCCTGAACGGCACGTATAGCCGATGCTTCCGCCAGTTTTCTGATCAGCAAACGAGACCCTTGCGATACCTTTTGCTTATCAGGGTCCTTCATCATTTCGCGATAGACTTCTTTATCCTTCTCAGTCAGCTTATTGGATTCCAGATGATTATTAACAACCAGCAAGGTATCACCATTCACTTTGATTTTATAAGCAATGGAACCATTGTTAAGGCTGGCATATCTCACCGGATGTGCCGACAAAATAGGAAAACGGGAATAACAACCCAAACCGTTAGCCCCCGATATCTTATAATAATTTTTATAAGGA
>OMAG01000654.1_pt1 | contig 13196 bp, 2 predicted proteins | sample 1673781 | NCBI WGS metagenome assembly OMAG01 (sample SAMEA103958127, study PRJEB25191) | human gut metagenome | biome: human-associated habitat [ENVO:00009003]; feature: intestine environment [ENVO:2100002]; material: feces | place: Germany | collected 2013/2015 | reverse complement strand
GCAGGACTTAATGCTTCAAGCGTTTACAAGTTCAGAGTAAGAGCTTACAAGATGAGCGGTAAGACCGCGCTTTATGGTAACTACAGCGCTACAGTTACGGCTAGGACAAATCCGTCAATAGTAAAGGGAGTTAAGATCGGCGGTAAGGCTAAGGACGCGCTCAGAGTAAACTGGACTAAAAACACCTCCGCACAGGGTTATATTGTAGAAATGTACAAGGGCGGTAAGTGGGTACGCGAAAGACGGCGCTTTACGGTAATTACGGAAGTGTCAGCGGGAAGACTGCGGCAAAATAACAGTGCTTAGGAAAAGTTAATAGTTTAATCGGGCATTGGCGTGAAAGCTGATGCCTGATTTTTTTGGTGGGATAGTGCGGAGTTGGCGGTGTTTGTGGAGGTGGAGATAATCGGGGCGGCGGGAGGGGCAAGCAATGCAAGGATGCATTAAGCGTGTGTGCACAGAGTTTTGCAAGGACGCAAAACAATACAAGCACACACAGACCCTCACCCTACGGGAATTGGGCAGTGTACGGTGCTTTTGCGGTTATGGAAGTGTAAGCGGAAAGACCGCGGCAAAATAACGCTCTGATTAAAAGCAAAAATCAATAATTACGACCGGGTAGCGATGGGAAAATCGTTGCCCGGTTTTGTGTTTGAGGGGTATATCGGGAGTGCTTATTTTTCAGGCGAAATTACTGCGATTTGCGTCCGTTGCAACTAAATCAAGCTTTGTATCATTACCGTTTGCGCCACTATATCAACCGTTCGTGCCCAAAAAGTTGAAAATGTCAAGCGAATGAGTTATGATATAATTATAAAATTATAAGGGGGAGAAGTATGCTCATCTGCGTTTACGATACCGCAAACGAGGCGGAGATACTGAAAGCGAAAATAACACAGATCGCAACGGCGGCATATCGACGAATTGCCTACAGGGTATGTCAGAGGTATGAGAGCTTTGCGAAGGAGTGTAAGACGGCTGACCTTATAATCGTGCTTGCCGACGGAGCGGACGGTATGGAGGGCGTTATCGCGGCGAAGACTGCCGACAGGGATACGCCTGTAATATGGCTGTCGGACGATGAGGGATTCGGGGCGCAGTCATACAGGCTTGGCTGTACCTATTTCCACAAGAAGCCGATACCGCTTGAAAAGCTGAAAGAGGCACTGCATAAGTGCAGGTGCATGGCGTAAGCACGGGTAAATCTACAGGAGGAAAAACATGAAGAAAAAATTTGTACGGCTCATAAGTGCGGTGCTGTCTGCGGCAATGACGCTGACGGCTGTACCGTTATCGGCATTTGCCGAGGGCGAGACACATACGCATGACGGCGAGAGCAATGTCATCACGACACCGCTTGATTTCAGAGAAAAGAAGGCGGACGAAAACGGTGTCGGCTGGAGCTGGGATTATGACACAAAGACGCTGACGCTTGACGAAGTGAACATTCAGGCGACAACAGACAGTATGAGCGTCGTAACAGTCCCCGACGGTACGGAGATAGTGCTGAACGGTAACAATACTATCGTACAGACGGACACCGGCGACAGCTATACATACATTCTCAGTGCCGTAAATACGAATGATGTTAACTGTGACGGCACTATGACGATCAGCGGCGAAGGTGTGCTGAATGCAGAGAACCGCTCTACAGACAGTATGGCACGCTCTCTCGGCGGATCAATAATCATTAACGGCGGTACTGTAAACGCAACAGGTAAAGTAGTTGCAGAGTCGCTTGAGATACATAATGACGGCGCACTGAACGCCGAAGCGTCAGCTGTATCTAATGACGGTGCGGCTGTCGGTGTCAAGCGTGGCATTACTGTTGACGGCAACGGCAGTCTTACAGCCGTTGGCGGTGCTGTAGAAAATGAATATGCCAATAACGGCGCAATATTGCTTAACAGTAATTTCGGGGACAAAATTTCCGTCAGCGGAAACGGCAGTATTACTGTGCCTGAAGGCAATGCAGCAAAAGTCGGAATATACTACGACGGAAACAAAAGCATAGATGCCGAAATAAGCGGCGGTAAGGTCACTGCTTATGGTACTAAGTGTGGCATTTACAAAGTAAACCTTATAATGAGCGGTACAGGCTCAGTTTACGCTACCGGCGGTACATACGGTATCGGTCAAACTGTACCGACAATAGACGAGGACGAATTTGTAGTAAAGGGTTCGACTGAGTTCAAGGCTGAGGAAAGCTCAGTGACAGCCAATGCCGAGTTTAACAGCGGCTATTATGAGATTGGCGGAGCGGACGCTAAGACGGTAGTTATAAAGCCTGATACTTCTCCCCGTATAATACTCGGAAACCAAATCGGAATATTCAAGACTGAAGAGTATGAAATAATTGAAGACATGGACATGACTGATATCAAGCTCAAGGGTACGGTTTACTTTGATATTACTCTGAAGAATATGAGCGATGAAGAGTTTGCAGACGCAAGAGGCTATTTCGGCGGCGATGAACCCGATTTATTAGCAAGCATAATCAAGACCGATTACGGCTGGGTGTGCATGGTCTGCGATACCGAGTTTTCGACTACATACGACACTGATAATACTCTTACAATAAAGTGCGGAGATATTGTATCCAATACCGTTCAGGTAAAGTCGAATGCAAACCGTTTCAACAAGGTTACACAGGGTGACAACACAAACAGAACGGTTTTCTATACAAACACTTCGCAGGAAGAGAAGGACAATTACAAGCTTGTAAGCACCTATACGGTTGACAGTGAAAGCATAAGCTATAACTGGTACAGTACGAACAGTGCATATAGTGCAGATGAGCTCGGTGCGGCAGTATCCGGAAGCAACGGCGAATTCAAGCTTGCGGATAATATTCCTGCCGGAAATTATGTTCTGTATTGCGATATAACCTATTCAGACGGTGACAGCACAGAAACTGTTACAGAAAAATTTACATTTACATATAAAGAATGTGCACATGAAAACGGTTATTCCGACGGTAAATGCACAAACTGCGGAGCGTTATGTGATCACAGCAATATTGATATTAACACGGGTAAGTGTAACGAGTGTGAGCGTCAGTTTGTTGCTACAATCAGCACAGACGGCAGTGCGCCGACAGGCTATGACACGCTCGCAGACTGCCTTAACAGCATTACTGCCGATACCGGAAACTATGTTAAGATCTATCAGGATATCGGCGATACATCGGCAACTGCAACTTTAGATACTATAGATGTAAAACACAATGTTATGATCGACCTTAACGGTCACAAGCTGAACAATATCAAGCTTGGGGTCAACAAACTTGGGGTCAACAAAGACGTCACGCTTACATTAACCGGCACAGCGGGCAGTTATGTTACGCAGGTGTATGTTCGCAAAGGCGGCGGATCATTCATAATTGACAGCGAAGCAAATGTAGAATTTAATACAATTTTTGTTGAGGACAGTGCACGGCTTGCTGTAAACGACGGCGCAAAAGTAACTACAGAGCAGTTGACTGTGATAGCATCCGTGAATGATGACGGAACTACAACGACATCTGTAAAGCTCGCTACGGGAATGAAGTTAGGTGGGCTGACATATCATCGCCAAAACAATTCCGGCGCTCTGAAATTAGGCAATCTTCTTGATGTTACCCGGCAGGCACTGCGACGTGAAGATAACGGCAATTATCTTGATCTTTATAAAGAATATGGAAGTATGGGTTATTCCGTTGCGCTTACTGTTGTTGAGCATACTGACGCTGACCACAAATACAGCAGTGGAACAGGCAAGTGCGACTGCGGATATGTTTGCCCTCACAGCGATGTTGACAGCAAAACGGGTGTATGCTCTACCTGCAAATATCAGCTTACTGCGGGCATTTCGAGTGCGGGAACAGCGAAGTATTTCGATAATATAGACGACGCTTTTACTGCGGCATTATCGGCGGAAAACAACGGTTGTACGCTGACATTGTATAAGGACTGTGAGCTTTCGCAGAACATAGTGATCGGCAATGCAACGTTAACTGTTGATGTGAACGGACATTTTATATCACCGGAAATCAGAGGAATTGACGTAAACGACGGGGGCGTGCTGTATCTTAAAAACAGTGGTGAAAACGGCAGTATAGGCCTGGAAATGACCGTGAATAAGGGCGGTACGCTTATAAACGGTACTGCGGATGACAGCAGTTCAGCCGTTTCCTTGTTCGCTGTAACTGCCGATGCGGCTGAATGTGTGGAGTTCTACGGCGGCAGTTGTACATACTTAACAATAAAAAACGGCACAAGCGGTATAGCTTTATACGGCGGATACTACGATATAATTTGCGGACCTTTGACTGATAACACACCTGTAAACGATCTGCTTGCAAAGGGCTATGCATTTGCAACCTTAAACAGTGTCACACATCTCCCCGAAAGTATAGTTGACGGCAGTGCGAAGACGATCGGCGACGGACTTAAAAATGTCACAGTTGTAGCGCATGAGCATAGATACAACGTGGAAACGGGCAAGTGTCCGTGCGGCGTTTGTGCGCTTGCTATATTTACCGAGACAACACAAAGCTCTGAAACTTATACATTTATTGAAAGCGAAACACAGTTTAAAAATATTGCGGAAAATGAGGCTGACGGTGTATTAAAGCTGACCGGCGATGTAGATTGTATTGTTAAGGGCATAATAATAAACGGCAATAAAACGATCGACATGAACGGTCATACGCTGAATGTTTCGGTCGGTACCGAGGAAATAAGCGCAGTAGCGGTTTACGGAAATGTAACCTTTGAAAACAGCGGAAGCAGCCGTGCAGTTATAAACGCCACCGGCGTTTATTCCTATGGAATGGTAACTGTAAACGGAGATATTGAATTCGATACTTTTGCAACATTTGAAGACGGCGACGCTTTGATCAATGCCGGAGTATTCAAGAGCATTTATGTTCAGGGAAGAAGTGTAATTGAAATACTGGGTAGCGGTAAGGCGCTTGCAAGTGAAAGCGGAGAAATACTGAATGCAAGCGTACAACAAATATACAAAGCAGGCGATAATATATTTGTTAAGGCTCACCCGAAGCATACATACGATGATCACGGCAACTGCGCTTGCGGATATAAGTGTCTGCATGACGGCGAGGGTCAGGTAGATGAAGACAGCGCCAACAAGGTGTGCAGTGAGTGCGGTGCGAAAATTTACGCAAAGGTAACTACTGCCGACGGAAAGGTAAAGTATTTCGACGACATAACCGAGGGCTTACGGTATGCGGATAAGGCTGAAAACAAGGGCTGTGTTTTCACTCTTGTGACAACCGGTGGACTTGAGAACGATATTACATTGTCAAGCGGTCAGTTTACTATTACCGCGATCGACGACAATTATATCAACGCTTATACACGGAAGATCAATATTAAGGGTGCAGAAATTACTGTTGAGAACTGCGCTTTTAATTGCTTTGTAGGTTTATATAGCGGTTCTCTTACATACCCTGAAGGCTCGACCTCCGTTTGCATTAACGGTATTAGTGTATTTGGCGGTACTTTAAATATCAGTGACGGCGTAAGTGAAAACTTCGGCGCTAATAAATTTACTATATCAGACACTGCAACGGACGCAAAGGTGACTATAGGCGGCGGTATTTACAGTGAGATCAAACTCGGACAGTATACGTTTAAGGATATACTGGCAAGCGGCACTCGCTTAATAAGCGTTGAATACTCGCAGGAGACTGATGAGATAATAGCTACTAATGAATTATTATACAGCATTGTTTCCGAACAAAACACCTTGGGCGTTGATGATGACAAAGACTATCGGTTTGTCAAGTGCGACCATAAGAATGAGGACGGCAGTTATGCCTTTAATGAGGGCGGTATATGCAAATACTGTAACTCTGAGTTTGCCGCAAGCGTAAGCTATACAGACGGCGGCGAAAAGACAGAGCTGTTCGGTGATATTTATGACGCTTTTGACAAGGCTAATGAGATAGGTACGGCTACTGTAACGCTGTATAAGGATATTACAGACAGCGAACGTACACAGGAGATTACCGTTATGGGCAATGTAACGCTTGAACTGAACGGTAAAACACTGGGTGGTCGTTATGGCATAGCGCGTATATCGGTATCTGACGGTGGCACGCTTACTGTAAACGGCGATGGCGATATGGATACACCTATTTACGTTAATGAAAACTCAAAATTAGTCATTAACGGCGGTGGATACTTCAATTCTGTGTCAGTTAAAAAAGGAGGCAACGCAGAAATAGGCGGCGGCACTATACAAGGTCTGTCCGTTCGCGGTAACGTAAAACTCAGCGGCGGTAAATTCAACGACATCGAGATATTTAACGGCAATCTTGAATCTGTTCTGGCTGACGGTTATGCTTATAAAGTGGACGGCGGTGAATGGCTTTCAATTGCAGAACGTGCAGAGAGCGTTTATAGCAGTTTGAATAACAACGATAAACCGTTGAGTGTAGAAGAAGCGCCGATAAAGAGCGCAAGTATTGCGTGGGTAGGCGAAGAAGCGCCTGTTATATACCGTAACGGAGAGAAATATTTATACGTCGATATTACATACGAATTGGCGGTCGGTTCAAGGGGTGCAACCTATTCGGATTTCGTAAACGGCAATAATCGCATTAAAGATTATAATTTGTACAATAAATATATGGTACACTGTTATGAAATCGGTAAGCTTGCGGCGAAAGACGGCGAGGTTGAATATTACATTGTACTGAAGTGCAACGGATACGAATATAAGTCGAATGTGCTTAAGCTTACACTTGCGACCTGCTCGCACCCTGAGGATAGCTTTTCATACGAAAACGACGGTTTAGTAATCTGCGGTATATGTGATGCATTGATAGAAGCCGAGGTAGTAGATGCTGACGGCAAGTCGTTAGGCTATGCGGATATAGAGAGTGCCATAAAGCTGGCACAGGAGAACGAGGGCAGCACTGTAAAGCTGATGTCGGAAGGAGTATCTGAGTCCATTACCGTGACAGGCGGCAGGTTTACTGTTGACTTTAACGGTAAGAAGGTATTTTATCAGTTCGATGTCAACGGCGGTGACGTGACTTTCACTTCTTCGGTAAAACAAGCCGATGTAGAAACTCTGATAAGCAAAATCGAAGTAACCGGAGCGGACGCTAAGGTTACAATTGACGGTAAAATCAAGCTGGGAAGTGTAACATTAACAAGCGGTGCGCTTGCAGTAAACAGTGCCGAGAGTTATATTAAAGAACTGTCAATAAATGGCGGAAATGCTGTTATAGACGATGCAAGAATCGGTGCGCTGAAAGCTAACGGCGGAGACACGGTCATCAATTGTGTTGAAGCTGATTCATTAAGCATGAATTTCAACGGGTCCGGTAGTATCTCTATCGTAACCGGTACGTTCTACAGCACCACTTGCGAAAGAGACAGCGGTTATACTTTAGGTATGGCAATTGCGAGTGGAAGTGTAGTTTCGGCCGATAGTATGAATGGCATTACTGTTTACACATACGAAGCTATTCAGACCATGACCAGTACCTATAGAATTTTTGTTGATAAGTGCAACCATAAGGACAAAAACGGCAGTTATGTGCTTGACGGTAATCCCTGTCCTTACTGCAATGAGGAAATTGTTGCAACTGTAAGCTATACGGCAAACGGAAGCGAAGAGACAGATCTGTTCAGCGATATTTATGACGCTTTTGACAAGGCTAACGAGGTAGGTACGGCTACTGTAACGCTGTATAAGGATATTACGGACGATATTACAGATACGATAGCTGTTACAGGCAATGTTACGCTTGAACTTAACGGTAAAAAGCTCTCAACTTCCGGTTTTGATCCCTACTATGCCATAGAAGTGAAGAGCGGTAAGCTGACCGTTAACGGCAGTGGTACAATAAAATGTGTTGTCGTTCGCAACGGCGGCGATGCGGAAATCAACGGTGGTATTTTCTCTGACTTCAGAATTGAAGACGGCGGTAACGCTGTAATTAATGGCGGCAAATTCAACAGCATAAAGGTTTCAGGTGAAGGCAGAAACGTAGGACAGCTTCTTGCGGATGGCCATGCCTATAAGAATTTCGACGGCTTCTGGTCTACTGTTGCAGAACGTGAAAAGCAGGATATAGCTAATGTAGAAGTAAAGGAAGCGCCGATAAAGAGCGCAACAATTACCGCTAATGACGAGTCACCGATAATATACCGTAACGGTAAAAAGGCTTCAACTTTCGCGGCCGATGTGACATATTCGGGAAATGAAACACTCTATATTACCGGATGCTTAATTGACGGAACGGTAATAAGCGAAAAAACAGAATTATTAAACGGTTACTGTTATTTACTTGGCGATCAAGTTGATAAAGTGGTGGCAGAAGACGGAGAAATCCAATATTACTGCATATTTACCTATGACGGATATGATTATAAGTCGAATGTGGTAACGCTTACAGTAGCTACCTGCCAGCACCCCGGCGAAAGCGTAAAATGTGACGATAACGGTTGTGTGTGCGGTATATGCAACAGAGCACTACCGGCTTCGGTAGAGCTGTCTGACGGCACGTTATCGTATTACGAAAACTGGAATGACGCTATCGGCGCTGCCGAGGAAAGCGACGGCTGTACATTAAAGCTGTTAAACTACAGTTTGGTTAACAATAATGAAACGTTTGACATAAGCAAGGGTAGATTTACCGTTGATTTCAATAAAGATGACGGCAGCGGACTATTTACATTTAATGTCAAGGGTGGAGATATAACGTTCACGACATCGCAAGCAACCTCAAATCCATGGGCACGTGTACAGGTGTCGGGCGAGAATGCCAATGTTTTAATTGACAGCAAAGCCAGGTTGAATTCTTTAGTTGTAAATTCCGGAAAGGTTACTGTCGATGGTGCTAATATCGGCACAATAACGATAAAAGGCGGAGACATGGTCATCAATGATGTTAATGCCGATTATTTAAGCATGAAAGCAGACACGACCGGTGGAAGCGGATATAATGTCTCTATAGTAAGCGGTACGTTCAACATCTTCACTTGCGAAAATGAAAGCAATTATACTTTAGGCAGGGCAATTGCGAGCGGAAGCAGAGTTATAGGCTTAAATGCGATTGTCGGTTCAGGTTTCAAATATGCTGAAATTCAGAGCATGACCAAAGCCAATTATCTTAATGTTATAAAGTGCGACCATAAGGACGAAAACGACAGTTATGCGCTTGACGGAAACCTTTGTCCTTACTGCAATGAGGAAATCGCCGCAACTGTAAGCTATACGGCTGACGGCGGCGAAATGACAGATCTGTTCAGCGATATTTATGACGCCTTTGCCAAGGCTAACGAGGCAGGTACGGCTACTGTAACGCTGTATAAGGATATTACAAACAGCGAACTTACACAGGGCGTTACCATTACCGGCAATGTAACGCTTGCACTGAACGGTAAAAAACTGGGTGGCACTTTTGCTTTCAACGCACCTGTAGAAGTATCCGACGGCGGTATGTTTACCGTAGGCGGCGATGGCAAAATGCGGATGCCTATTAAAGCTTACGCAAACTCAAAGTTAATCATCAACGGCGGTGAATTCACATCGGTGATGGTTTACATAGACGGCGACGCAGAAATAGGCGGCGGCGTTATAGCCGCTCTGACCATTATAGGTAACGCTAAAGCAAAAATCAGCGGCGGTAAATTCTACAACATCGAGATAGCAAACGGCAGTCTTGAATCTGTTCTGGCTGACGGTTATGCATATAAAAAGGACGGCGGTGTATGGCTTTCAATTGCAGAACGTGCAGAGAGCGTTTATAGCAGTGTGAATAACGACAATAAACCGGTGAATGTAGAAGAAGCGCCGATAAAGAGCGCAACGCTTAGCACAGAAATAAACAAGCTGTATCGCAACAGCAACGCAAACCCCACGCTGAAGTTCAACCTTGCTCTTGCTCACGGCTCGAACCTGAACGACTCGTATGTAAGTAAGAGATACGGTATAAACTCCTATGTAAGCGGAGATATAATTTATAGCAGCTTAAGCGCACTTGTAAAGAACGCTAAATTGTCGGCAGACGAAATAATTGATAAGGCAGGCGACAGCGATGTTGCCAAGATATACTACGTAGTTACTACCGGTGACGGCTATGAAATAAAGTCGAACACTGTAAGTATAGACCTTGTTGATTGTGATCATTCTCAGGTGGTCGATCCTACAGCGGACAAGGAAACCGCAGGTAATATTACCGAGCCGACATATTGCGAGATATGCGAGAGCAAGTTCAATGCAAAGATAACAAAGGGCGACGATGTCAGGTATTATAACAATCTTGACGAGGCTGCGAAAGACGCTCAGAAGAGCGAAAACGAGGGCTGTACCTTATATCCGCTTTATAACAAGAACGGATACGGCGGTCAGTTAGTCATAACCGAAGGTAACTTCACGCTCAAGTACGCAGTTCGTACAGCGTTCTCACGTCCGATCATCATAAACGGCAAGGCAAAGCTGACGGTTACGGGACGTTGTGCGGTGACAGCGTTTGAGAATCAAGACGCATTCATAGTGAGGGGCGGTGATGTCACATTTGACGGGCTTGCTACAGGCAGCAATGTGACCATAAACGGCGGAAATGTTACAATGGCCTCCAACAATATAAATTGCCTTACTATAAACGGCGGTAATGTATCCATTTCGTCAGGTGGGTTTGCCGAAATCATAACTACGGTCAGTGATAAGGTGATAGCCGATTATATCGATCCCGACTTCTGGGTACAGGACAGAGAAACAAAAGAGTGGATAGATATATACAGTCTTAATAAGGCAACGGCGTCATCGACAAGCGGCCTTACGGTACGTGTGTGTCCGATGCAGATAATCAAGCCGATAGATACTGTATATTACACCAACGGCTATTATCCGGGCGACATACCGTCACTTCAAATAAGTGCAGTGCCGTGGTATTCAGGCGAGGTCGACGCAAAAGTTGCTTATCAGTGGATCGGCATTGATGAAAACGGCAACGAAACAGAGATAGAGGGCGCTACAGACAGAAAGCTGTCGCTCGAAAATCTCACAACGGGCAGGTACTACTGCCGTATTACCTACAGCAATGCTACAACGGCGGGAGTTTCGATGAAGTCGGACGTTGTAACGGCTACGATAACCGAATGTGAGCATTCCGGAGGAGAGGCTACCTGCACCAATAAGGCAAAGTGCGAAATATGCGGAGCGGAGTATGGCGAAACTAAGCCACACAGCTATGAGCAAATAAAATCGCCTGAGTATCTTAAATCTGCGGCTACCTGCACTGCAAAGGCTGTATACTATACTTCCTGCACAGAATGCGGACGGTCAAGCAAGGGTACTAAGAACGAAGCAACATTCGAGTACGGAAACGCACTCGGACACAAGTACGGTAAGTGGGTATCAAACGGCAACGGAACTCATACAAGAGTCTGCGCTAACGATAACAAGCACACCGAAACAAAGAATTGTCACGGTGGCAAGGCTACTTGCACGGCAAAGGCTATATGTGAAGACTGCGGTAAGGCTTACGGCGAAATGGCAGCCCATACATTCACAGCTAAGAGCACAGTATCAAGATATCTTAAACGTGCGGCTACCTGCACGGAGAAATCGGAGTACTATGTATCATGCGCAGGCTGCGGACTTTCAAGCAAGGGTACTGCAAGTGAAGCGGTATTCACAGGAAGCGCGCTCGGACATTCACTTACCGAATGGAGCGTTATAACTGAGGTGACCTGTACGACAAACGGCACTCAGGAAAGACACTGCACAAGATGTGATTATAAGCAGACAAGATCTATTGTCGCCAAGGGACACAGCTACGGTCTGTGGAATGTCACAAAGAAAGTCGGTTGTATTACAGACGGCGAGCAGTCAAGAGAATGCTCGGTATGCGGCAATAAGGAAACAAAGACTATTGCGGCGACCGGTGTACACAGCTACGGCAGCTGGAAGGTCGCTAAGGCGGCAACCTGTACAACTACAGGCACAAAGGTAAGAAGCTGCTCGGAATGCGGTGCGAAAGAAACAGTTATATTACAGCCAACAGGTCATAAGTATGTTGAAAGCACAGTTAAGCCTACTTATACCGAAAAGGGCTATACACTGCATAAGTGCTCCGAATGTGGAACTTCTTACAAGTCTTCGTATACCGATAAGCTTGTACTGGCATCTGTAAGCGGTGTTAAGCTTGCCGGCAGAGCGGCTGACGCACTGCGCGTAAGCTGGAATCGCAACACATCTGCCGACGGCTATATCGTTGAGATATACAAGGACGGTGCATGGACAAGAGCAGGTAAGATCACGACCGACAGCACCACCGACTTCAAAGTTACGGGACTTAAAGCATCTACGTTCTATAAGTTCAGAGTAAGAGCATATAAGATGAGCGGCAATACGGCAGTCTACAGCGACTATGGCACAACATTGACGGCAAGAACAAATCCGTCTGTGATAAAGGGTGCAAAGCTTGCAGGCAGAGCTGCTGACGCACTGCGTATAAGCTGGGATCGCAATACATCTGCCGATGGCTATATCGTTGAGATATACAAGGACGGTGCGTGGTCAAGAGCGGTCAAGACGACAAACAACAGTATCACAACTTACAGGGCAGAAGGGCTTAAAGCATCAACAGTTTATAAGCTCAGAGTAAGAGCCTATAAGATGGACGGAACAGCAGCGTACTACGGCAATTACAGCGCCGAAGTCACAGCAAGGACAAATCCGTCTGTGATGACAGGTGTCAAGATAGGCGGTACTGCCAAGGACGCATTGCGTATCAATTGGAGCAAGAACACCTCAGCTCAGGGGTACATTGTTGAAATGGCTCAGAACGGTGAGTGGGTGCGTGTTGCAAAGATAACCGACAACAGCACAACTACATTCAGAAAAGCCGGTCTTGCAAAGAACACATCATACAGGTTCAGGGTTTGCGCTTATCATATGAGCGGAAGCACACCGCTTTACGGTACATATGTAAGCGTCAGCGGCAAAACAGCGGCTAAGTGATAACTGAATAAAGCGACGCGGGTTGTGATACAACCCGGAAAAGAAAAAAGTGGGTCGAAGCGCAAAGGATAGTGCGCTCGGCTCACTTTTTTGATATGTTGTGAAATTCTGTTTTTGGTGTGCTTCTGTTATAACGTTTTAGTAATCAACATTGATAGCAGGCTACCGATAGTTCTCTTTGTAGGACAGCACTTCTCGGGTTCGCT
>OMAG01000649.1_pt1 | contig 13223 bp, 9 predicted proteins | sample 1673781 | NCBI WGS metagenome assembly OMAG01 (sample SAMEA103958127, study PRJEB25191) | human gut metagenome | biome: human-associated habitat [ENVO:00009003]; feature: intestine environment [ENVO:2100002]; material: feces | place: Germany | collected 2013/2015 | reverse complement strand
GCCGCAAGCGGCATCTTCCCCTCAAGCTCCGCAAGGGGAAGACAATGGGGTGCGGTGCAAAAAATTAGCACAGCACCTGCGTTACGCGCGGCAGCTACGGTTTCCTCCGCACCCTCGACACCGGGCTACCAGAGACATATGTATTGGTAGCTGCCCTAATTCGCCACTAAAAATATTTACAAGGAAGAGAGTTTAGTGTATAATATTACAGCTAATTTTATTGAGGAATGATTACGATGATAGAATTTGAAGAATATAAGGGAAAACTCAACAGCCTGAAGCCGACGCTGGACGCGCTGCGTGATGCGCTGCACCTTGAAGCAGCCGAGAAAGAGATCGAGGAGCTTGAGGGGCAGAGCGCGCGCGACGGATTCTGGAATGACGTTGAAAATTCTCAGCGCGTGCAGAAGCGTTTAAAGCAGCTCAAGGCCAAGGTCGAAAACTATGAAAAGCTTTGCTCGGGCTGGGACGATCTGATGACGCTGTGCGAAATGGCGATCGAGGAGGACGATGACTCGATGCTGCCCGAGCTGCAGAGCGAGTATGCCGAGTTTGAAAAGAAGCTTGAGGAAACGCGCCTGGGAACACTGCTCACGGGCGAGTATGACGCAAATAACGCTATTTTGACCTTCCACGCAGGCGCAGGCGGCACCGAGGCTCAGGACTGGACGCAGATGCTCTACCGTATGTACAACATGTGGGCCGACCGCCACGGATACACCGTAAAGCTCATGGACTATCTCGACGGCGACGAGGCCGGCATCAAGAGCGCGACCATCATGATCGAGGGCGAAAACGCTTACGGCTTCCTGAAAAGCGAGCACGGTATCCACCGCCTTGTGCGCATCTCGCCGTTTGACTCGTCCGGCCGCCGCCACACCTCGTTTTCCGCGGTCGAGGTCATGCCTGAGATCAGCGACGATAACGAGATCGAGCTGCGCGACGAGGACATTAAGATGGACGTTTACCGTTCCTCCGGCGCAGGCGGCCAGAAGGTCAACAAAACCTCATCCGCCGTTCGCCTGACCCATATCCCGACCGGCATCGTCGTGTCCTCCCAGGTCGAGCGAAGCCACTTTCAAAACCTTGAAAACTGCCGCAACATGCTGCGCGCACGTCTTGCCGAGATCAAAGAGCGCGAGCACCTCGAGAAGATAAGCGACATCAAGGGCGTTCAGCAGAAGATCGAATGGGGCAGCCAGATCCGCTCCTACGTTTTCATGCCCTACACCCTCGCCAAGGACCACCGCACCGGCTATGAAAACGGCAACATTCAAAACGTCATGGACGGCGACATTGATGGATTTATAAACGCATTCCTTGCCATGAAGGCAGCTACCTGACAGGTCTATTTTTGCCCATGCGGCGTTAAACGGAGCCAGACATACACAAAGTATGCCTTTTTAGAGGCGATTTAAGGCTGTACCTATACACCTATTGCGCTTGCCCGGCTCGCAGGTGCTGATGAAACCGTGACTGCCTCGCACAGCATAAGTGCACACTACTGTAGAATCGTAGGGGCGAGCATTGCTCGCCCGCTTTTTTTATAGGCGATTTAAGGCTGTACCTATATACTTATTGCGCTTGTCCGGTTCGCAGGTGCGGAGAAAACCGTGACTGCCTCGCTCTACATTGGTACTGTGCTCTGTTTTTCAGCGCACTACAGTAATGCGAGGCAGTTGTTGTTTTATCCGCAGTTTCCGGTCGGGCTACAGCAATAAACGTATCCGTAGGTGCCCCAATGCGCGTCAAAAAAGCCTCGCACTATTGTAGCGCGAGGCAGTTGTTGTTTTGTCGGCAGTATCGAACCGGGATACCGCAATAAACGTATCAGTAGTTGCCCCGGTGCGAATCTAAAAAACGCGTGAGGAATTCGCGGGTCTTGGGGTTCTGTGGATTTTCGAATATATCGTGGGGCTTGCCCTCCTCACAGATAACGCCGCCGGACATGAACACGACGTTTGAGGAAACGTCTCGGGCGAACGCCATCTCGTGGGTGACGACGATCATCGTCAGACCGTCCTCGGCGAGCGAACGCATAACGTCGAGCACTTCGCCGACCATCTGAGGGTCGAGTGCACTCGTCGGCTCGTCAAACAGCAGCGCTTCCGGCTCCATAGCCAGTGCGCGAGCTATAGCAACGCGCTGCTTCTGGCCGCCCGAGAGCTGCGAGGGGCGTGCGTTTATGTACGGGGCCATGCCGACGCGCTCGAGATACTTCATTGCGATGGTCTCGGCCTCCTCGCGGCTGCGCTTTAAAACCGATACCTGGCCGGTGATGCAGTTGTTGAGCGCGGTCATGTTGTTGAACAGGTTGAAGCTCTGGAACACCATACCGACCTTGGCTCTGTACTGCGAAAGATTCATATCGTGTCCGGTGATGTCCTTGCCGTGATACAGGATCTGGCCGGAGGTCGGAGTCTCGAGCAGGTTGATGCATCTGAGCATCGTGCTCTTGCCCGAGCCGGACGCGCCGATTATGCTGAGCACCTCGCCCTTGGAAACGCTCAGATTTATATCGCGCAGAACGGTGTTTTCGCCGAACTGCTTCTGAAGATGGACAAGCTCTATTACTTTTTCGGACATAACTTATGCCTCCCTGCTTATGCGGATCTCGGCCGCGCTGTCGCTCTGCGAGCCGAATATGACGTAGCTGTCATTGCCGTCGAGCTTGCGCTCGACCCAGCGCAGCAGGCGCGTGACCGTGAAGGTCAGGATGAAGTAGATAACGCAGACGACCAGATAGGTCTGGAAGGTCTCAAAGCTCTGGCGCTTTATGATGCCTGCAAAGTAGTACAGCTCCGTAACGCCGATGACGTTGAGCACCGAGGTGTCCTTAATATTAATGACGAACTCGTTGCTGACCGAGGGGAGAATGTTGCGCATGACCTGGGGGATGATTACCTTGAGCATGGTCTGCGAATGGGTCATGCCGATGCTCATTGCGCCCTCAAACTGCCCCTTGTCAATGGAGATGATGCCGCCGCGGACGATCTCGGCCATGTATGCGCCGGTGTTTATCGAAACGATCAGAATGCCCGAGGGGATAAGCGGCAGGGTGCTGCCGCCGGTGGCGAAGGCATAGCCCCAGTAGATGACCATTGCCTGCACCATCATAGGCGTGCCGCGGAATATCTCGACGTACACTGCGATAACCGCGTTGAGGATCTTGTGCAGCACGCGCAGCACCGCGTTTTTGGAAAGCGGAGCTGTGCGTACAACGCCGGTGAGAAGTCCGATCACGAGACCGGCAACCGTGCCGATGAGTGCGATCAGCATGGTGTTGCCCACGCCGTCAAGCAGGTTGGGATAATATTTGATTACTATATTTACAACATCGTTTAAAAAGCTCATGGCATTTTACCGGCCTTTCGGTTTTGCTTACTTGCGGATGATGACGACGAGGTTGGACTCGTAGTAGGTGTCGGAGAAGTCGATCTGCTGTGCGCGCTCTGCGGTGGGGCTCATGCCTGCCGCGATCGCGTCGATAGCGCCGGACTCAAGTGCCGGGATGAGGGAATCCCACTCGAAGGAGTAGATCTCGAGCTTCATGCCAAGCTTGTTTGCAATGTACTGTGCGATCTGGACGTCGTAGCCGTTTGCGTACAGTCCTTCCTTGCCTTCGCCGGAGATGGGAACTGCGCCGAGGCTGGTGCCGTCCATATCGGTCCAGTTGTACGGCTCATATGCGCATTCCATGCCGACTCTCAGAACGCCGTTGGTGGTTTCGGGTGCGGGGCAGCTGATTGCAAATTCGCTTACTTCGCCGCCGGATGCGAGTGTGACTATCTGCTCCATAAGCTCTGCGCGCTGCTCATCGGTGATGGTCGCGAGAACCTCGTTTATCTGAGCTCTCAGCTCCGAGCCCTTCTTGAGGCCGACTGCGATGCCGACGTCTGCTGCTGTCGCGGTAAAGCCGGTGTCGTTGTTCTTCAGAGGAATGTAGGTCAGGCTGTCGTCGGACTGGCAGACGGAGAATGCCGTCGGCTCTTCTGCGACGTAGCCGTCGATGGCGCCGGACTTAAGAGCGGTCAGAAGGTCTGCAAACTCAGGATAGGTCGAGGACTGGACGTTCTCGATCTGAGCCAGTGCGTCGGCGTGGAAAGTGCCGGCCTGGGCGGCTATCTTGCGGCCTGCGAGGTCTGCAAGGCTTGTTGCCTTCGTAAGGTCAGCGGCTTCGCTGCCGCTTCCGTTGTCACTGCTGCCGCAGCCTGCAAACAGGCAAAGGCACATTACTGCTGCCATAAGCAGCGCGATAAGGTTTCTGGTTCTTCTCATTTTCTTGGAACTCCTTTTGGATAAATTAATAAGCCTGCGACCCGAAGTGGTATCGCAGGCTTTAGAAAAAAAGAAATTCCAAAATTAAATTGCCTTCGATAGCGCTCCACATAAATGTGACAGTCCAACGCTTATTCAGCGAAGTCCCAGCTTCAGCCCGGCGGCAACCGAACTGCACTTCGGCGGAATTGCCTTTCCTCCGCAGCCGCTTGCCGGCGTATACCGTGGAGTACTCATCGTTTCCGCAACCTCTATCAGGTGCTGTCTTATTTGAGCCGAATTATAGAACCCTCTTTTTACGTTGTCAATACCCTTTTTGCACTTTTAACACATTTGCACGAATTTTTAGAGGCGAATTGAGGCTTTACTTATACGATTATTACAGGTGCCCGGTATCGATACTGCGTAGAAAACCGGAGTTGCCTCGCTCTGTATTAGTCTGACGTGTTGTGGTTCATTACAGGTGCCCGGTGTCGAAACTGCGAAAAAACCGTAATTGCCTCGCTCTGCGTGAGCCGGGCGCGTTGTGATTTATTACAGGTTTCCGGTATCGAAACTGCGAAAAAAACCGTAATTGCTTCGCTCAGCGTGAGACGGGCGCGCTGAGTGCCCTTTAAAATCCGTGCGCGAAGCGCACACAATAATTATTCATCATTCATTATTCACTATTAATTGCCTGTAAAAAAGAAGCTTGCATCGCAAGCTTCTTTTTTACAGATACGGTGTTCCTTCCGGAGGAACGTATTCGTTTTTGAGTATCTCGCTGAAGTCGGGATCGGCGGCGGTGGTGTCCTCCGTGTCGCGTACATAGTTGATAAACTCAGTCATAAGATCGCTCGGCTCGCGGTTTTTCATGCGCACGAGGACGTATTCTATCTGCCGGGCCGGGCCTGTTATTATCTTCGTTACCAGCAGATCGTTCGGCGTGTATGTAGTGCGCGGAAAAATGGTTATGCCGATATCAAGCTCCGACATTGCCACGGCGTCAAGATAGTTTGACAGCGTGCATATAATGTTCGGCTCGGCGTCTGCTTCGGCAAACCATGTGCGTATTGCGTCGATGCGCGATGGGCGGCTGGGCACTATAAGCGGCTTTCCGGCAAGACTCTTGAGCGGTATCGTATCGCTGCCTCCGGCAAGCTCGTTTGAGCGCGACATTATCGCGACCCACGGGCCGCGCCCGACGGTGATGCCCTCAAGGTGCTCCGTGTCGTAAGGTGCGGCTATCACCGCAAGGTCAACAAGACCCTGACGCAGCCGGTCGAGCACATCGTCGCTGCTGCCGTTCCACATGCTGTATTTGACATTGGGGAACTCCTCCTTAAATCCGGCTATCCAGCGCGCCGTGAGAAACGGAGCACGTCCCTCGACGATGCCAAGGTTAATCGTTCCGCTCATGCCGCCTTCAAGACTCATGACTTCGTGCTGAGCCTTTTCGGTCATGTCCAGTATCTGTGTTGCGCGCAGCAGCAGCAGCCGTCCGGCGTCGGTCAGCTGCAATTGTCTCTTGCCGCGGATGAACAGCTTCGTGCCAAGCTCCTCCTCAAGAGCTTTCATCTGGTTGCTCAGCGGCGGCTGGCTCATGCACAGGCGCTCAGCCGCGTGCGTTATGTTCAGCTCCTCGGCAACCACGGTGAAATATCTGAGTGTTCTAAGATCCATCTTGTTACCTCTCTTTTCTCTGCACATGGTATTATACCATATTTTTTCGATATGGCAACCGCAATGGTATATGTATTTTATTTATCAAACTTCTTGTGCTAATATACCGCCATAAGGTCGAAGCAAGGACAAAACCTTGAACCTTATTTGTTGTAATCATTTGCTCTCTCATCTGTAAAACTGAAGTCTGCCGCATTCCTCTATGCGGCAGAATTTAGTTTTTTATAGGGGCAGTGAATACACTGAATTTAATAATGAAAAATGCAATGACGGAGACAAGTAGCTCATATGCTCGGTCGCAGAGAGTCGGGGACAGTGCGATCCCGGTACCGGAGGATGAGTGAATAACACTTTATCAGCAGCGATCTGAACGGGAAACCAAGTAGGAAAGACGCGGAGTGCGGCGTTAAGGCACGAGGGCTTGATTGAGCCCGTAAAAGTGATTGCTTCGGCAATAAGTTAGGTGGCACCGCGGATTTGCAGCTATTCGTCCTAAAGTTTAGGGATAGCTGCCCAAAAAATTCGGAGGTGCATTTTTTATGTGTTCAATCATCGGTTTCACAAGCAAGGAGCTTACAGCTCAGTCAGTCAGAGAGTATTTTGACCGCACGGTATCGCGCGGCCCGGACGCAACGCGCATGGCAGAGCTCGACGGCGCGGTACTCGGATTTCACCGCCTGTCGATCATGGGCCTTGACGAGCGCGGTATGCAGCCGTTTTATCTCGGCGGCGACGCTGTCGTTTGCAACGGCGAGCTTTACGGCTTCCGACAGCTCCGCGAGGAGCTGAGTGTAAAATACAGCTTCAAAAGCGAGTCCGACTGCGAGATAATCCTGCCGCTTTACCGAGAATACGGACTTGAGATGTTCAAAAAGCTCGATGCGGAGTTTGCCATGATAATTTATGACGGGCAGACAAAGCAGCTTATCGCCGCGCGCGACCCAATCGGCATAAGGCCGCTTTATTACGGACATTATTCCGACGGCAGCGTGATGTTTGCAAGCGAGGCAAAAAACCTTGTCGGCCTGTGCGGCGACATCATGCCGTTCCCTCCCGGACATTACTACGCGGACGGAAAGTTTGTCCGCTACGCCGATCTGACGAGCGTGTCGGAGTATTCGAGCGACGATATCGACACCGTTTGCGGCAAGATCCGCGAAAAGCTCATTGCCGGCGTTGAAAAACGCCTTGACGCTGACGCTCCGCTCGGCTTCCTGCTTTCAGGCGGCCTTGATTCAAGCCTTGTGTGCGCAATATCGGCAAAGCTTTTGGGCAAAAAGATCCGCACCTTTGCCATCGGCATGGATCAGGACCCCATCGATCTTAAATATGCGCGCAAGGTCGCCGATTTCATCGGCTCTGAGCACATGGAGGTCACCATGACGCGCGACGAGGTCATTTCCTCGCTCGAGGAAGTCATAGCGATGCTGGGGACCTATGATATAACCACCATCCGCGCGAGCATGGGCATGTACCTTTGCTGCAAGGCGATACACGAGAAAACCGATGTGCGCGTGCTGCTCACGGGCGAGATTTCCGATGAGCTGTTCGGCTATAAGTACACCGACTTTGCCCCCTCGCCGGAGGAGTTCCAGCGCGAGGCTAAAAAGAGAGTGGACGAGCTGCACATGTACGACGTTCTGCGTGCCGACCGCTGCATTTCCGTAAACTCGCTGGAAGCGCGTGTACCGTTCGGCGATCTTGATTTTGTCCGCTATGTCATGAGCATCGACCCAAAAATGAAAATGAACACCTATGACATGGGAAAATATCTTCTGCGCCGCGCGTTTGAAAAGGACGGCATTCTGCCCGATGAGATACTCTGGCGTCAGAAGGCGGCGTTTTCCGACGCCGTTGGCCACTCGATGGTCGATGACCTCAAGGCCTATGCCGAGAGCGTTTACACCGACGAGCAGTTTGACGAGGGCATAAAAAAATACGATTTTGCGACTCCCTTTACAAAAGAGAGCCTTCTGTACAGAGATATATTCGAAAAGTACTATCCCGGTCAGGCACGGATGGTCAAGGACTTCTGGATGCCTAACAAAACGTGGCCGGGCTGTGACGTTGACGACCCCTCCGCACGAGTTCTTAAAAACTACGGCGCGAGCGGAAAATAAAAGGAGGATAAAACCATGAGCAGAGAAGTAAAAAAGATCCCTGAGCTGTTCGGCAGCTGCGTATTCAACGAACGCACCATGCGCAAATACGTCAAGGAGAAGTACTTCCAGGAGTGGAAAAAGTGCCTTTCCGACGGGAAGCCCCTGACGCTTGAAGTTGCCGACGGCATTGCCGAGGGCATGAAGCAGTGGGCGCTTGAAAACGGCGCGACCCACTTCACTCACTGGTTCCAGCCCCTGACCGGCATCACCGCCGAAAAGCACGACAGCTTCATTTCGCCTGCCGGCGGCGGTGCGATAACGATGGAATTCTCCGGCAAGGAGCTTGTCCGCGGCGAGCCGGACGCATCCAGCTTCCCCTCGGGCGGCCTGCGCGCGACCTTTGAAGCACGCGGCTACAGCGCTTGGGACCCCACCGCATTTGCGTTCATAAAGGACGGAACACTGTGCATACCTACCGTGTTCTGCTCGTATTCCGGCGAGGCGCTGGACAAAAAAACGCCGCTGCTGCGCTCGTGCGACGCGGTAAGCCGTCAGGCGCTGCGCATACTGCGCCTTTTCGGCGATACCGAAACGCAGAAGGTCATCGCTCAGGTCGGACCCGAGCAGGAATATTTCCTTATAGATAAAGAGCTGTTTTTGGAGCGCGAGGATCTGCGCCTTTGCGGAAGAACTCTGTTCGGCTCAAAGCCGCCAAAGGGACAGGAGCTTGAGGATCACTATTTCGGAACGATCCGTCCGCGTGTTGCCGAATACATGCAGGACCTTGACGAGGAGCTGTGGAAGCTCGGCGTTCTGTCGAAAACGCGGCATAACGAGGTCGCCCCGGCGCAGCACGAAATGGCTCCGGTCTATTCCGACGCAAACACCGCAAACGATCAGAACCAGATCAGCATGGAGATAATGCAGAAGGTCGCAGATCGCCACGGCCTTGTCTGCCTGCTGCACGAAAAGCCCTTTGCTGGCGTAAACGGCTCGGGCAAGCACAACAACTGGTCGCTCGGCACGGATACGGGCAAAAACCTGTTCTCACCGGGCAAGACCCCCAGCCAGAACGCGCAGTTTTTGCTGTTCCTTGCGGCATTCGTGAGAGGCGTTGACAAATATCAGGAGCTTTTGAGATGCTCTGTCGCCTTTGCCGGCAATGACCACCGCCTCGGCGCGCAGGAAGCACCTCCGGCGATAATCTCGGTGTTCCTCGGCGAGGAGCTTGAGGGCATAGTCGATTCCATCGTAAACGACACGGGCTACACCGAAAAGAGCAAGAGCACGCTGCGTATCGGCGTTGACGTTCTGCCGCCCATTCCGCGCGACACCACCGACCGCAACCGTACCTCGCCCGTTGCCTTCACCGGCAACAAATTCGAGTTCCGCATGCCCGGCTCGAGCCAGTCCATAGCCGGCCCGACGACGGTTCTGAACACGATCATCGCAGACTCGCTGTGCGTTTTTGCCGATGAGCTTGAAAAAGCATCCGACTTCACAGGCGCTCTGCACGAGCTTATAAAGCGCACGTTCAAAGAGCACGGCCGCATTCTTTTCGGCGGCAACGGCTATGACGAGTCGTGGGTCGCAGAGGCCGAAAAGCGCGGACTTAAAAACCTCAAGAACTCGTCCACGGCGCTGCCCGAGTACATGCTGCCGAAGAATATCGAGCTGCTTACCAAGTACGGCGTTTACACCGAGGCCGAGATCATTGCGCGCAATGAGATACATATGGAGCACTACTGCAAGGTCATCGCCATCGAGGGCGAGACGCTTGTTGACATGGTGCAGCACGGCATTCTCAACGCCGTTTCCGAGTACACCGCCGCGCTGAGCGAAACGCTTATCAAAAAGCGCAAGGCTCTGCCGGAGGTGCCCTGCCGCGTGGAAAGCGCGCTCATCGGAACGCTCAGCAGCTTAAACGAGAGCCTGCTTGACAAGATGGTTTCTCTCAAATCTGCGCTTGAGACCGCGCCGAGCGTCGGCAATGCCGAGCTTATGAAGTATTACCACGATGAGGTGTTCCTCAGAATGGAGGATATGCGCACCGTTATCGACAAGCTTGAGACCCTTACGGCGACGGAATATTGGCCGTACCCCAGCTACTACGATATGCTGTTTTCTGTCTGACAGGCAGTGAATAAGATATAAATTCTAACGAGAGAGAGCAAATGATGATGAAGTATGTATTCGTAACAGGCGGAGTCGTGTCGGGGCTGGGCAAGGGAATATGCGCAGCCTCGCTCGGCAGACTTTTGAAGCAGCGCGGTCTGCGCGTGAAAAACCAGAAATTCGATCCCTATCTCAACGTTGACCCCGGCACTATGAGCCCCTATCAGCACGGCGAGGTCTTCGTAACCGATGACGGCGCGGAAACCGACCTCGACCTTGGCCACTACGAGCGATTTGTCGATGAAAGCCTGAGCGGGAACTCCTCGGTCTCGGCCGGCCGCATCTATTGGAACGTATTAAACCGCGAGCGCCAGGGCGGATACCTTGGCGGCACAGTGCAGATAATACCCCATGTGACCGATGAGATAAAGCAGAGCGTATACGCGATGGAGGATGAGAATATCGATGTTCTCATCTGCGAGATCGGCGGCACGGTCGGCGATATCGAAAGTCAGCCGTTTCTTGAGGCCATACGTCAGGTGGCCGTTGAAAAGGGCAGACAGAACGTGCTGTTTATCCATGTTCCGCTCATCGTACAGATACCCGGCACGGGCGAGCTTAAAAGCAAGCCCACGCAGCACTCGGTCAAGGAGCTGCAGGGCATGGGCATCTCCCCGGACATCATTGTCCTGCGCTGCGATGAGCCGATCGATCCGAGCATTTTCCACAAGATTGCCCTGTTCTGCAACGTAAAGCCGGACTGTGTTATTGAAAACATGACGATCCCGGTGCTGTACGAAGCGCCGATTATGCTTGAGAAAAACAATTTCTCCAGTGTTGTCTGCCGCGAGCTGAACCTCAAGACAAAAGAGCCGGATATGGCCGAGTGGAGCCGCATGGTAGAGAAGATCCGCGGCCGCAAAAAGACCGTCACCATCGGCCTTGTCGGCAAATATATCAAACTGCATGACGCATACCTTTCCGTCGTCGAAGCACTCAACCATGCCGGCTATGAGCACGGCACGAAGGTCGAAATCAATTGGATCGATTCCGAGCTCATCACGCAGGAAAACGCTGCCGAAATGCTCAAGGGCTGCGATGGTATCCTTGTGCCGGGCGGCTTCGGCAACCGCGGTATCGAGGGTATGATCTATGCCGCACAGTACGCAAGAGAGAGCAACGTCCCGTACCTCGGCATTTGCCTCGGTATGCAGATTGCCGTCATCGAGTATGCCCGCCACGTGTGCGGCATCGCAGATGCAAACTCCGGCGAATTCGACGAGTACGGCCTCAATAAGGTTATCGATTTCATGCCGGACCAGTCCAGCACCATCAATATGGGCGGCACACTGCGCCTCGGCAGCTACCCGTGCGAGATCGCGGAGGGCACGCAAATGGCGCGCTGCTATGGCGTTTCCCATATTGATGAACGCCACCGCCACCGCTATGAGTTCAATAACGATTACAGAGAGACACTCACAAAAGCAGGCATGGTCATCAGCGGCACCTCGCCGGACGGCAGGATTGTCGAGACCGTGGAAGTGCCGCAGAACGACTTCTGCATCGGCGTGCAGTTCCACCCGGAATTCAAGTCCCGCCCGAATAAGGCACATCCGTTATTCCTCGGCTTTGTCGGCGCATCACTCAATAAGAGGGAAAAGAACGCATAAGAGACGGTAATGAAAATAAAAAAGGTCCAAGTATAAAAAGAAGGGAAGAAACCGGCATGAAACTCAACCAAAACTACGCAAACCTTCAGGAAAGCTATTTGTTTCTGACCATTGCAAAGAAAGTCGCCGCCTATACGGAGGCGCATCCGGATAACCACATCATCCGCATGGGCATCGGCGATGTCACTCAGCCGCTCGTTCCGGCCGTCATCGAAGCCATGCACAAAGCAACGGATGAAATGGCACACAAGGAGACATTCCACGGCTATTCGCCGGATCAGGGCTATGATTTCCTGCGTGAAGCCATTCAGGGCTATTACGCAAAGCGCGGCGTGGCATTAAAGCTCAGCGAAATTTTCGTCGGCGATGGCGCAAAGAGCGACGTCGGCAATATCGTCGATATCTTCGCAGACGATAACACCGTCCTCATCCCGGACCCGGTCTATCCCGTGTATGTCGATACGAACGTCATGTCCGGCAGAAAGGTGATCTACCTCGACGCAAACGAGCAGAACGGCTTCCTCGGTATGCCGGATGAAAACGTCAAGGCCGACATTATCTATCTCTGCTCGCCGAATAACCCCACCGGCGCCGTGTATAACAGAGCACAGCTCAAAGCGTGGGTCGATTACGCGCTCAAAAACAACGCTGTCATCCTGTTTGATGCCGCATATGAGTCGTTCATTACGCATGACGATCTCCCGCACAGCATTTTCGAGATTGAGGGCGCGAAAAAGTGCGCCATCGAGTTCTGCTCGTTCTCGAAGACCGCAGGCTTCACCGGTGTGCGCTGCGGCTATACCGTTATCTGCGATGAGCTTGTTTCGGACGGCACCAAGGTCAATACGCTGTGGGCGCGCCGTCAGGCCACAAAGTTCAACGGCGTCAACTACATCACCCAGCGCGCCGCCGAGGCCGTCTTCACGGACGAAGGCCAGCAGCAGGTGAAGGACGTCATCAACTACTACCGTGCGAACGCCAAGGTCATGGTCGATGCGTTCAAGGAGATGGGCGTGTGGTTCACCGGTGGCGAAAATTCCCCGTACATCTGGCACAAGGTGCCGGACGGCATGACCTCCTGGGAGTTCTTCGATTATCTCTTAAACGAAGCCGAGGTCGTCGGCACGCCGGGCAGCGGCTTCGGCAAAAACGGCGAAGGCTTCTTCCGTCTTACCGCGTTCGGTACGCTGGAAAAGACACAGGAAGCCATGGAGCGCCTCAAAAAGCTGCTTAAAAAGTAATTCAAACGAAGTCAAAGGGGACTGTGCAAAACCTGCGCAGTCTCTTTTTTGCTCTTGACTTGTGCAGACAAGTTGCTATAATGAAACTGAGCTTATTTCCTACGGAGGATACACTATGCATTACAAAAAAGATCGCGTCGCTTTAAAGCCGCCGC
>OMAG01000648.1_pt1 | contig 13243 bp, 12 predicted proteins | sample 1673781 | NCBI WGS metagenome assembly OMAG01 (sample SAMEA103958127, study PRJEB25191) | human gut metagenome | biome: human-associated habitat [ENVO:00009003]; feature: intestine environment [ENVO:2100002]; material: feces | place: Germany | collected 2013/2015 | reverse complement strand
ATTATTTGCGGTTCGCGAGTTCGAATCGTCAAGAGTGGATATCTTTAACGCTTACTTAATTTTTAGCGAAGTAGCCTTTTTTCTTTCTGCCAAGGCCAGCTTCGTCTTTTTCTTTGCTTTGTCAATCCAGTAAGCAATACCATGAAAGTTCTTCTGCTTATGTAGCCGTCGGGCGTTACTATCCTTTCACCATTGATGTACTGCATTACGTATTTCAGCTTCTATTTGACAAACAGGGAGAAGATAGAAGCTAATAGCATCATTTAGAACATTTAGAAATTGCTCCTGACTAGTTTGCACAGGTGACCTAGAAAAAGCCTTTCAGTTTCAAAAAAAAGATGTCTGAGGCCAACTGTCTCAGGCATCTTTTTCATATTAACACTGTAACAATCAATCAAAAGGCGATAAGGGTAATTGGAAACCATCATCACATTCATTTCGATGATATTCTTTTCAATTGCTTATACAATTACTTATTGATAGGGGTCAAAGAATATGTCATGTAACCATCAGTAATGACAGGTTTCATTGAAATCGTTCCATCTTTCATCAAATATCCAGTAAAGGAAGAAAGAGAGGAATCGTACCCAGTTACTTTTACATTGCCGTAGTCATCAAGGCTTAAATCATTAAGACGATATCCATCAACCTGCAATTCTTTTTCATAGTCAGTGATAGGATTATATTGATAAATTTTGCTATCGCGAAGAAAATAAATCACTCCATTGGCAACCAAAGAGTCAATATTGGAAATATCGCGAAGAAAACTGACGGAATAAGAGAAATCAGAAAGAACCTCGATTTTGACAACCGATCCCCTGTAAAGATAGTAATAATACTTCGCATTGGAATCTTCAACAATCAGATCATTGTAACTTACAAACAAAGAATCATCGCTATTAACACAGCCAATCTTTCCATCTGCTTTTACGAGTTCTGATTTTTCATTAAGATAATAGTACTCTCCTTTAATCTGTGTATAAATCAAATCAAAATACCCATCATACTGAAACGCGACAGCACCCAAGGAAAATGCCTCGGCTCCCTTTATTTGTCCTTCTGTTGTAATGATTTCATTTTTTTCAGTTAAGAAGTTTCCGTACTTATCCCCACTCTTTATCCCTAAAGACTCAAAAGCTTTATAAGAAAAAGCACGATTGAAGAAAAGCTCATTGTCTTCCTCTACCAAACGATAATAACACCAATCTTCCTCCTGTTTAGAGGTGAAACTCAAAACAGGTTTTACATACAAGGCCCCGCTCCCTCCTATAAAGGTGCAATCAAGATTTAAATCCGATGAGGCTTTTGTAAAGTCATAAATCTTGCCTGTCTTCTTAGAAAGCAAATATTGGGGATTTGTATCACGTTTCCAATTCCAGCACGGACAACCTAATTCATAATCTGACATAAAGGTAGTCAAATGATACTTATCATCATGTCGATCTCCATAGGAGAATCCAATAAATCCAGGTAAATCACAATAACTGTCAATATTGATTCCTTGCATCCGATTTCCAAGAGAAACCTGAAGGTTTTCGATTTTACCATCTGTACTTCCAATCAAAGTAAAAGGCTGATCCGATGAATAATATGAATAAGGGCCATCTCTGAAATTATATTGTTTCTTTATTTTAGAAAGCTTACGTGAAGTTTTTTCTTCCGATTTTTCTTCTGCTTCCTGAGTTCCAAAGCCAAGAGAAGTATAAGAATCAAACTTCTGAACCTCAGCATTGTCAAGTGACAAAGTAGAACAAGATGCAATATCGAATAAAAATAAAGTCAACAGCAACGATTCTTTGAATATGTGTTTCATAAACACCCTCTTTCAAATAAGTATTATATAACATTCATCACTAAATAAATCTCAGCATAAACTCAGCTGGTCCGCATCATTTTGAATTTGAAAGTAAATCATCCTAATTTAACTGCCATAACAAATCAAGAAACAAAAAACACAGCTCAAAGCTGTGTTTTTATGATCTATGAAAATTTATTATTCGTCGAAATTCCAATTAGTCAAAGGTCTGCCTTCGCTATCTTCGAAAGAACCACAAGCAATCATAATAATATCGATGATAGTTCCTATTCCAAAGACACCACCGGTCAAAAGCCACAATATACCTGTTCCAATCTTTCCAACATAGAATCTATGAATTCCAGAGATTATGAGACAGCCTAAACAAGCTAAAATCAAGGCTAAGCCTCTGGATTTAGGTGAACAATCTTCACACTTTCCATACTTTCTACCATTTATTGTTGTTCCACTATCTTGTGGAGCTCCACAAGAAGTGCAGAATTTTGCACCAGCAGGTATTTCTTTTCCACATTGTCTACAATACATTATCTCAATCCTCCAATTAAGTTAAATAAACTAATGTAAGTGTCATAATATCCACCATTTGTAATAACACCGGCAACAATCAAACAAAATACAACTATGCCGATAACAAACTCAACGATTTGAATTACTAAGGCTATAATTCCAAGAATTCTTCCAGTCTTTCCATAGCTATTATTCTTAGCTTTGTTGCCGAATACGATTGAAACAATAGATAAAACCAATCCGATGATTCCAGAAAAAGGAATCCAGGAAAAAACAATTGAGCCGAGAGCTATAGCACCACAGACAAGCGATATAGTCCCGTTATCCTTTTCCTTCTTTTTTTCTCTAGTATCAGTATCTACACCACTGGCTTGATATTGATATTGGTGAGGTTCGTTAGAACTAACAGATTTAACTTCAAATTCACCAGGTTGATCATTTTGTAATTTTTCACCACAGACAGGACAAAACTTGTCATTAGCACCGATTGAGTTTCCACATTTAGGACAAAAATTCATACATTAATCCTTTCTTTTAATAAACGGCATAATCATATATTTTTCACTTCAAAATTACAAATAAAAGAAACACTAATCTAACAAGGAAGTTCCTTCAACAGCACATTTAATCATTCTATCCATCTGAGCTCTGACATTCTTCTTTGAAATTTCTGGTAGATCATTTATTGGAAACCATCCAGTTTCCAATATCTCATAAGTAGGTTTGTGTTTTTCACCTTTAAAAACACCTTGATAAACAAGGATATATTCAGGGGTACCTGTCGTTCTCAATCCGGAATATCGATCCATTGCGCCTATCATTCTAGTGATATCGCAGTCAGATCCGGCTTCTTCCCACACTTCTTTTTTTGCACTTTCCATCGGAGAAAGACCGATTTCAGTCCATCCACCCGGGAAAGACCATCCACCATCCACAGCCTCTCTGACCAAGAAAACCTTCTTTTTATCCTCTGATAAAAAGATGGTTCTAACTGAAACATTAGGTGTCGGATATACATCCTTCTTAAAAACATTCAAATCTTCTTTTTGAATCTTATCTATATTAGAAATATAATCCTTGGTCAACTTAGATAATTCATAATAGTTATCTAAAGCATAATTATCTGTTGAATACTTAAGACCGACTTGTGAAATCTCCTCCACTTTTAATAAGAAATCAGTGAAATCATATTTGACCATAGATAAGGCTCCTTAGACCTTCTTTATTTTAAAACAAAATGATGGGGATAAGCCCCATCATTAAATGAAATAGCTTTCTCTACTTCGTCATGTAATCTTTGAAAACAATCATAAACTCATCACGTCTTACAGATTCCATCTTGCCATTATATGCGATTGAAATTCTTCCGGTTTCCTCACTACATACTACAGTAACAGAATCGGTAGCTTCACTAATTCCTAGAGCTGCTCTATGTCTAGCTCCAAACTTTCCAGTCAAAGCTTTGGTCGAAGGAGTGAAATAGACAGATGCGGCAACTATGATGTTCTTCTTAACGATGATTGCACCATCATGAAGTCTTGTTCCGACATAGAAGATGGTTTCAACTAATTCAGGAGTGAAAGGCGCATCGATGATAGTTCCGTTCTTCATATATGAATCCAAGTTCATATTTCTTTGGAAAGTCATTATTGCACCTGTCTTTGTCTGAGAGAGTTTTAATACAGCAGTAGTAACATCCTTGAAGAATTCTTGCTCATTATAAGGAATAGTCATTGAATCAGCAGCCTTAGCATCATTCTTCGAATGTTGAATATTCTTCTTAGGAGTAAAAGGAAGAGTCAAAGCTTCATGCAATGGGCCAAGGTTGAAGAACACTGCTACGACACCGACCATCAAGATTATCATTGCTATCACTATCGAAAGATAGAATAATTTGAATATGAAGGAAACAGCCAATCCAATCAAAGTAACTGAGAAGAAGGCTATCAAGGAAGTCTTCTTTTTAAAGAAGATAAAGGCTAAAACTAAGATGATGTATATAACTCCACAAGCTATTCCTATATCGACCCAATCCCTAGTCGAATAGTTGCTGAAGATGTTTTCATTGCCAGAGACACTTGATAAAAGCTCATTTATTTTGAAAGTCATATCAACCCCCTTAGTATCCTATTTTTAAATATAATTTTAATCCAAATGAACTTTTAAATAAAGGGTTATATGTAGCTTTTAATTTTTTTCTCAGTATTTAGGTCTATTGAACTATTATTATTGAAAACAACTTTAATATTTAGATATAAGACCTTTATTTTTTTGAACAACTTCATCCTTTTTTATTTCCATTGTAAGCAAATACATATTTCTTTATATCGCCTACATTACTATAATTTCTTTGTTTTTGGAGAAACATATGGATAGAAACAAACAAATCGAATCTAAAAAAATGTGTCTTTTATATTTTCTTAGATATTTTTCTGATGGATGTGTCTATGGATTCTTACCTTGCTATTTTCTTTTAGCTTTTACTGACACTTTAGAAGTTGGAATATTATTAGCATCAATTCCTTTATCAGCCTTGTTAGGAAACATTATAATTGGAAAGCTATCTAAGAACGAGAAAAGAAATCTATTTCTATTAAAGATTTTTCTTCCTATCGAATCATGCTTTATTTGTTCGATAGGATTTGTAAATTTCTCATTTGCCTTAACCTTGATTTTCTCCATCATAGGAAACTTCTTCTCCATGTCTATGTATAACCTGTTGGATGCCATATCTGGTGATATCAATGTAGAAGAGCACTCAAAATTCTCTTCGATGCGTTGTTTTGGATCATTGGGTTACATGTTCGGCGCATTGGTCATTGGATTCGTCGTAAAAGCTTTTCAAGGATTAAACATCAATAGTTCATCAGCCTATGGATATGGATTCATATGCATTCTCCCAATCTATCTTCTCTTGATGTCTTTAACTTATTGGATGAAACCATACGATTTATCTTTGAGTCATCCGGAGACTAAAAATCAATCTTATTCATATAAAGACTTATTCAAGAATAAGAACTTCGTCTTATACACGATAATAATCGCATTCCTAATAGGAGGATTATTATTCGCTGACAATATCTATACAGATTATTGGAATTTAGGAAACACAGAAGATAACAACCCCGCTTCTTTAGGAATGTCGACTGCCTTATATGAGGCGGTTGAGTTTATAACTAGTTTGATAGTAGCTGCACTAATATCATCCTCAAATCTAAAAGCAATTCTAAGCATTGGAATATCAGCTTCAGTATTGAGATTCCTGGGATTAGGCGTTTGTACCTACATAGATGTCAAATCAGTATTAGGATTTGGAGCTTCTTCCATCGCAATACTGATGGCTACGAATTCCTTGAGAGGAATAGTATTCGGATGCTTTGCTTCGACATTCGTTCCATTCTTAGATGAGATAGTAGGAATTAAATTGAAGACTCCTGGAGTATTCATCGTAACTATGTCTTATGGATTGATAAATGGAATCGGTCAATTAGTCTTTAAATATATGATAAACGGATTTAAGTTTGTTTCAGGATCATCAGGTCATTATCCATCTTTCTTCCTTTTAGCTGCCATCATGACCCTGCTACTACTGATTCTCCCATCTATCAAATTCAATAAGAAAGTAGAAGAAGCTAATTAAAAAACTCAGCCACACACACAAAGGCTGAGTTTTTTTCTTTTTTACTATTACTTGTATTGGCTTGTGTAGAGGTTGTAGTAGAAGCCTTTCTTAGCCATGAGTTCTTGATGGGTTCCTATTTCACCAATCTTGCCGTCGATCATAACGGCAATTGCATCAGCGTTGACAATAGTTTGTAAACGATGTGCGATAACGATTGAAGTTCTATTGGTGGATAGTTCTGCGATAGCAGCAGTGATATTCTTTTCACTGACAGCATCCAATGAAGAAGTTGCTTCATCGAGAATGATCATGTCTGGATTCATCAACAAGACACGTGCGATTGAAATCAATTGCTTCTCACCTTCCGATAAACCACTAGATGCGGAGATGACTGTATCGTACTTTTGAGGCAATCTTTCAATGAATGAAGTAGCTTGAGCACGTCTTGCAGCTTCTTCGACTTCTTCTAGTGTTGCATCAGGCTTTGCATAGGATATGTTTTCTCTAACAGTTCCCTTGAAAATCCAAGTATCTTGAAGGACCATTCCAAACATACCTCTCACATTAGCTTTAGGCATCTTTTGTGAATCGACTCCACCCAAGATTACTTGCCCACTTCTAGGATCATAGAATCTCAGCAACAAATTAATCAAAGTTGTCTTTCCACATCCTGTAGGACCGACCAAGGCCACTTTATGTCCAGCATAGACTTGCAAGTCGAGTCCTTTCAAAATGTGTTGAGTCGGCTCATATCCAAATTCGACATCTTTGAATTCAATAGTCTTGGAGTCACCTGGTTTCAAATTAGGATCGAGACCCTCATCTTGTTCTTTCTCATCCTCAACTTCAAGAAGGGTTTGAATTCTCTTATAAGAGGCTTGAGCGTTTTGAATTTCAGTAGCGACTGAAGAAATATCATTGAACGGCTTGGCAAACTTCAAAGCGTAAGTCAAGAATGTTGTGAACGAACCTATGGACAATGTCGCCCCGACCATTGAAAGCCAAGTAGTATCGCTACCAGTGACTAAGCTAGAAGAAAAATAGACCAATATGATTCCGACTACACCGATGACTGTATAAACGATATTATTGATCAATCTTGTCGAAGGATTGGTCCAAGAAGAATAGAACTGAGCTTTTCTTCCCTCTTTATACAAATCCTCATCAAGTTTTTCAAATTCATCTTGCGATGGTTCTGATATATCAAAGGCTTTTACTGTCTTATAGTTTCTAACTCTTTCCAAAGTATAACCAGCCAATGATCCAGCTGTCTTTGCCTGGGCTTTGAAATGTTTCTTAGTAGCTTTCTTTACAGACTTTGAGACGAAGAAAGACAACGGGGTAAGAATCAACACGACACAAGCTAAAATCCAGTTTAGGATATACATGAACACGAGTGTAAATGCCAATGTAAAGACACCTTCAAGAAGTTGCTTAAACACGCCAGTGATTCCAGTCATTACGTTTTCTGTATCGACACTAGCCAAAGTCAACATATCACCGTGAGGTCTATTATCGACATAAGATAAAGGAAGAAAAGTCAACTTTTCAAAGACTGAGTCTCTAATATCCTTGACGATGAGTTGAGATAATACATTTGCCAAATATTCGAAGAAGAATTCAGCAATGGCTGAGACGAGTGTCAACCCACCCATAAGTCCGATATCGAGCCAGAAATTATAAGTTGCAGTTTTTAATTCAGGCGAGTCAGTCACATAGACTTTGTCAAAAGCTAAATCGATAGCCTTTCCCATGAAGTAAGGTGTCAACAATAAGGAAACAACATAAATACAAGCCAAGATAAAGACTAACACTTCAAGACCAATATGCTTTTTCAAGAATTTGGAAATATCACCAAATCCATCCTTTTTCTTAATCTCGTTCATCTTGTCAATCCTTTCTGGACATCCACAATTTCAGTGAACACCTTGCTCTTTCCATAGAGCTCATCGGGCTTACCGATGCTCTCCACGTGGCCTTTGTCCAAGACCATGATCAAGTCGCAGCCCATCAAAGAAGAAACTCTTTCCGAGATGACTACTTGTGTTAAATCTTTACCTAAAGCTAATAGATTGTCTCTAAGCTTTCTTTCCGATAGGAAGTCCAAAGCTGAATATGAGTCATCTAAGAAAATAACGGATGGTTTCTTGACTAAAGCCATAGCGATTGCCAATCTTTGTCTTTGACCTCCGGATAAATCTTTAGCACCTTCTTCTATAGGTCTATCGAGACCTTTTTCATCTTTGAAGACATAATCACATAATGCGTTATTCAAAGCATCTTTCATATCGTCCTCAGTAGCGTTAGGGTTGGATAAAAGAAGATTGCTTCTAATAGTTCCTCTATAAACTTGAGGCTTTTGAGGAACATATCCTATTTCCTTATACAAGGCATGAAGATCATAATCCTTTAAAGGATGACCTTTATAATCTATTTCACCCTTGGATGGATCATAGAATCTAAGCAACAAATTCAAGATTGACGACTTACCACTTCCAGTTCCACCGATTATTCCGATTCTATCGCCTTTATGAATTGTAATATTCAAATTATCGATAGCAGGAACATCACTTCCAGGATAATTCAATGCAGCATTCTTCAATTCATATAAAGGTTGACCTATTTCGATATCAAAAGGTTGAACCTTGGGATCATTCACCAAATTAGGCTCTATAGCTAGTAACTTATCACATCTCTTCATTGAAGCATAAGACTTTGTAAAGATGATGATAAGGTTAGTTACTACGACGATAGCTTGAAGGATCTGGTTCAAATAGTTGACCAAAGCGACTATCTTTCCATTCTCGCTAGCGATGATTTCAGCTGTGGCGTTGGGATTGAATATTCCGCTCATGGATCCGATGATGACTAAAATCAAAATGACTACATTGATTGCGAATGTCGTCACAGGTCCCATCAAAGAAGTAATCTTAGAAATCTTTAATGATTCATCGACATATTCTCCAGAAGCTTTAGAGAATTTATCCAATTCAAACTCTTCCTTATTAAATGCTCTGACGACTCTAGCACCACTCAATGAGTCATCAGTCTTTTGAGAAAGAACATCGAGTTTTTCCTGGACTTTAACATAACCCTTAGAAGTCTTAGGTAAGACGAGCAACAAGAATGTGAACAACACTATTGCCAATCCTATGAAGACTAATCCGGATTTCCAGTCGATAATGAGAGATGCTACGATTGCACCAATAACCAAGAAAGGAGCGCGGATAGCAAGTCTTATCAACATTGCGACACCTTGTTGAACCTGGTTAGTATCATTGGTTATAACGTTTATGATATTTCCTATTCCGAATTCTTCCATTTGACTTGCAGGAAGCTTTTGAACATGGGCGAATAATCTGTTTCTCAAATCAGTTCCCGTTCCCTGCGATGCCCTAGCCGCCTTGTATTGACAAATCATAGTCGAACCAAAGCCTAAGAAAGTCATGGCCAACATCGCACCTATCAAGCCAACGACTAGGTTCCAATTAGCACCTGTCACTACGCCAGCATCGTTATAAATAAGACCTTTTGAAACAATCAAAGACATCATGACCGGAGTTATCAATTCAAAGATTGCTTCAAACATCTTGAAGAAAGGACCCCAAAAGAAGTCTTTCTTATATCGCTTAGCAGAATCAATAGTTCTGCCAGCAGACGGATACGCCTTTTTCTTTTTTGCCATATCCTTTATCCTTTCAGTTAATTAAAAATAACATCGGCATAGCCGATGTTGTATAAGCTTACTTAGTACGAGTAGCTTCTTTCATCAACTCCTCGTCTTCTTTCAAAGCATCTTCGTGAGACATAAGAGTGCCTTGGTTGTACTGATTCAAATATTTGCTTGCAATATCCATATATTTGGAATCGTCGTCGATTTCCTGAAGCTCATCGCTAGTAGGATTACCATCCTCATCGATTTGAGCATACAAAACATCGACTGTTTCTTCATCATCTTCAAAGACATAGACAAAGAGAACATGAAGCATGTCATCTCTGACCGTAAAGGCTATCTTTCTCTTTATCTCATTTCCGTTCTCGTCTTGAAGAATGATGACATCATCATCTTCATCGACTTCTTCGATTTCTTTTTCTTCGTTCTCAGCCATTTTTCTTTTCTCCTTTATCACCAAACATCATATCCATTTTTTCTAAGGTATCTTTCTAAGATGACACAAGCAGCTACTTGATCAATTTTAGGTTTTTGTTTTTTATGGGACAAATTCTCGTCATGCATCAAGGAAGCAGCTTCCAAAGTCGAATATTGTTCATCCTGAAGAACAATATCGATTTTGAGATTAGCTTCGCTTAATCTTTTCTCTAATTCAGCTTTAAACCCCAGTACAGTCTCTGTCATAGGTGATGGATCACCAGAAGGAAAGCATGGTCTTCCCAATACTACCAATCCGATAAAGTTATCTCTTATATATTGAATTACTCTAGGATAACAATCATCGAACTTACCATTAGGAAAATGCATGTTTTCCAAGGGACTTGCCATATGGCCGGAACGGCTTATGGCTATGCCCAAGGTACACATCCCTAGGTCAAGCCCCAAAATAGGCTTAAATCCCACTACTTGATCAATCCTTCAATCAAGGAAGAAACTTGATTGAATTTCTCCATCGATTTTCCACTTCCGAAGGCGATGTCAGGACGTCCACCTCCTCTTCCATCCAACAAGGCAGAAGCTTTCTTCATGATATCTCCTGCTTTTAGTCCGCTCTTCAAAGCTTCACTTCCAACACCTACTCCCAAATCGATTCTATCCTTTGAGACAGAGGCGATGAAAGCTACTCCGTTCTTGTGCTCATTGATAAGAGATGAAATCAAGCTATTCAATTGGGCGTGATCCATATCGTTCTCTTTAACTACCAAGACAGATACACCATTGACCTCTTTGAATTTACTCTCAAGTTCATCCTTTTCGATAGAAGCAACCTTTTCCTTCAAATCCTTAACATCCTTCTTGAGTTGATCGTTATTTGCCAATAAGCTCTTGATCTTAGGAGTGACATCCTTCTCACCAGTCAAACCGAGATTCTCAACTAATCCCTTGATATTCTTTTGATATCCTTTGAGGTAGTCATAAGCATCTTTACCAGTAACAGCAACAATTCTACGGACACCAGAAGAAATAGCCTGTTCGGAAACAATAGCAAAGACGTTTATATCTTCAGTATTAGATACATGGGTTCCACCACAGAACTCTTCTGCATCTCCCATCTTGACGACTCTAACTGTAGCGCCATATTTAGAAGCAAATTGGTGATAGGCAGGAAGCTTCATAGCTTCTTCCTTGTCCATATATTTGACTTCACAAGGAGTCTTGGACTCAATTCTGTTGTTTACATCTTCTTCAATCAAATCGAGCTCGTCTTGAGTCAATTTTCTATCCCAAGCAAAATCCAAACGGCAGATATGAGGTCCGACCAAAGATCCTTCCTGAGGAACTTGAGAAGTATTGTGATTTAATACATCAGACAAAGCTTGATGGAGCAAGTGACATGCTGAGTGATTCTTTCTCGTCAATGAACGAGTAGCAAAATCAGGCTTTAATGTAAATGTATCTCCGACTTTAATAGATCCAAACAAAACTTTGACGAACGCTAAGTTTTGCTTATTAGGAGCATGCTGACAATCAGTGACTTCAGCTTCTGTAGAATCATTCACTATGCTTCCAGTATCAGCCACTTGACCACCTTGTTCTGCATAGAAGTTAGTAGTATCGAAAGCTACAGCACCTTCATCGGTGATTTCATCTACTTTAACACCATTCTTGAATGTTCCGATTACTTTAGCTTCAATCACCTTATCATCATAAATGAAAGTAGAAGGAGTATTGAATTCCATCAAATCCTTGAATTGGGAACCATAAGTGACAATTCCTTGAGCAGCACGAGCTTGTCTAGCTCTTTCTTTTTGCTCAGCCAAGAGTTTCTCATATCCTTTTTCATCTACTTTCTTGCCTTTATCTGCTACGATTTCCTTTGTCAATTCAAATGGGAATCCGTAAGTATCAGAAAGCTTGAATGCATCTTCAGCAGAAAGAGTGTCAGTATCCTTGGATAGATACTCGCCTAAGAGTTTTTCACCAATCTTCAAAGTAGAGGCAAATCTCTCCTCTTCAGCCAAGATCATCTTTGTGACCTTCTCCTCTTTCTCCTTAAGATAAGGATAGAAATGATCATTTGTTTTTACTACAAAAGGAACAAGTTTTGCTATAAATCCAGAAGGAAGTCCTAAAGATTTAGCAAATCTCTCTGCTCTTCTCAAGATTCTACGAAGAACGTATCCTCTACCTTCGTTAGAGAATAGACAGCCATCAGCCAAGGCGAAGACCAAACATCTAGTGTGGTCTGCCACAACTCTATAAGCCATCTTGTATTTGCCTTCATAAGGCTTTCCTGATTCCTTCATGATTTCATCGATAATAGGCTTGAACGTATCGATTTCAAAATTGGATTCAGTCTTTTGCATAATACATGCAAAACGTTCCAATGAAGCACCAGTATCGATGTTCTTATGTGGAAGTTCAGGGTAATCTTCACGTTTCATTCCAGGCTTGGAATTGAATTGAGAGAAGACTATGTTCCAAAGCTCAATATAACGATCGTTTTCAATATCATCTTTCAATAACTTGATTCCGACATGTTCTGGGTCATATTCCTCTCCACGATCGAAGTTGATCTCAGTATCAGGTCCACAAGGTCCTTCACCGATTTCCCAAAAGTTATCTTCTGAAGGAATCATGTGATCAGGAGCCATACCACACTTTATCCAAAGATCTCTAGTTGCGATATCATCAGGATAATATGTGATATAAAGTTTTTCTTTAGGAAAACCAAACCACTTCTCACTAGTCAATAACTCAAAAGCCCAAGGAATAACCTCATCTCTGAAATAATCACCAATAGAAAAGTTTCCGAGCATCTCAAAGAATGTGTGGTGACGATCTGTACGTCCGACATTTTCGATATCGTTAGTACGGATACATTTTTGAGCGTTGGTCAATCTTCTGTAAGGTGGTGTGACACGTCCATCAAAATACTTTTTCAATGCAGCAACACCGGCATTGATAAACAACAATGAAGGATCGTTGTCAGGAATCAACGAAGCTGATTGTTCTATATGGCATCCGTGTTCGTTGAAGAACTCGAGCCACATATCACGAATTTCATCCAAAGTCATGTACTTCATAACTATATTTTTCTCACTCCTCGATAAAAAATACCTTTACTACCTCAGTAAAGCTTAGATATTATAAATACTTATATAATAAATAAGTTAAGTATATT